>Ga0208243_1000282_pt1 | contig 34659 bp, 33 predicted proteins | sample Subbio2Aug_QV12A_FD_184826 | JGI IMG/M metagenome (GOLD analysis project Ga0208243, IMG submission 184826) | Serpentinite rock and fluid subsurface biosphere microbial communities from McLaughlin Reserve, California, USA - CR12Aug_QV12A (SPAdes) | ecosystem: Environmental > Terrestrial > Deep... | reverse complement strand
ATGTCCTCGGACCCACCCATGACCCGCGCGAGGGCTGGTCGGTCAAGGACCGCCTGACACCGACGATCCGCAGCGTCTGCGAAAAGGACGTTGCGGTCGAGCTCTTTGAACGGCTCTACCGGCCACTTGGCAGGAACGGCAAGCCGCTCAAGACGATCAACGAGATGATCCACTGGAGCGTGGCGGAACGCTACGGCAAGCTTGGCCTCACGTCACCCGACGACAAGGTCAAGACCCGCAGGCGGATCAAGTACGCACCAAAGAACCTGCACCCCCACTTCAGCGCGGCCGACCAGCCCAGGCCAGGAACCAGGGTCTGGACCTGAGCCTACTTCAGCTTGATGCAGAAGTGCTTGCGGACCGGGGCCTCGATCTTCCAGGTGCCCTTGAAGGTCGGCTCCACCACGAAGGCATCGCCCGGCCGCAAGGTCACCGGGCTGCCGCCATCCGGGGTGATGGTGATCTGCCCCTCGATCAGGTGAACGAACTCGTAGAACTTGTAGGTGGCGTGCCATGACCCCACCGTCGCCTCCCAGGTCCCGCTGATCACGCTGCCATCGGCGCTGGTGTGCTGGATCCAGGTCTTCATCGAAGGCGCTCCTTCGGTCTTCACCCAGCCTTCAAGGTCGGTCGTCATCGGCTCGGGACCGGGCGCGGGGAAACGGAAAACGGTGTCGGTCATGGGCAGCACTCCCTGTTCTGGTCCGGGCGGACCGGTTTTCCTCCTTTGGTAGGACCGGGCCGGACCCCTGACAAGTGGCGGGACTCGCCAAGGCTGGTCGGTTTCCGCCTTGCAGGACGACGCCCGGTCTGGTTCACCCGCTTCGGAAGGACAAGAAAGGGTTTCCCATGCTGATCCGCGAAGCACGCGCCGAGGATGCCGACCACCTGGTCCGCTTCATCAACATGGCTGCTGACGACCTGCCGCTGCACTTCTGGAAGAAGTCCGCCGGGCCGGGCGCGGACCCGATGGCCTACGGCCGCGAACGCGCCGCGCGCGAGACGGGCAACTTCTCGTTCCGCAACGCCTGGCTGGCAGAGGTCGACGGTCATGTCGCGGCCTGCCTTCTCGGCTACCCGGCCGCGCTGGAACCCGAGCCCATCGCGCCAGATACCCAGCCGCTTTTCGTCCCGCTGATCGAGCTGGAGAACATGGCCCCAGGCTCCTGGTATCTGAACGTGCTTGCCACCTATCCAGAACATCGCGGCAAGGGCCTCGGCTCGGCCCTTCTGGCCAAGGCCGAGGAGGTGACGCGGGCAGCGGGCCGCAAGACCATCAGCCTGATCGCCGAGGACACCCACCGGGACGCGCTCCGGCTCTACCGCGCCAAGGGCTTCTCCGAAGTGGCCCGCCGACCCGTGGTTAAAGAGGACTGGCCGGTCGACGCCAGCGAGTGGATTCTCTTCACCAAGGCGCTCTGACCCCGCCTCCTCGTGCGACTTCGTCTTCTCGTCGGACGTCCCGCGAGGAGGGACGAAGTCCCCGACAATCCGGCTCCTCGAACCTCACCCCACCGCCCCGCGAGGAGGGACGAAGTCACCGACGAGCGGTCCGGAAGGGCCAAAATGCAAACCTTTCCAAATCCCTAACGGCCGCGGCCAAGCCCTTGGAATCAAAGGAGGCCCGGCGTTTGTCCACCGTGGACAGGTCACGCCATCCGGACCGCCATGTCCAGCATCCGGTTGGAGAATCCCCATTCGTTGTCATACCAGCCGAAGACCCGCAGCATCCCCCCGGCCGAAATCTTGGTCTCCGGGCAGGCCATCACCACCGACTCCGGCCGCGCCCGCAGGTCGGTCGAGACGAGCGGCCGGTCCGTCGCCCCGATCACGCTGCCTGCAGTCCGGGCCGCCGCCCGGAAGGCCGCGTTGACCTCCTCCACGTCGGGCCGCTTTTCCGTGACCAGATGGAAGTCGACGCAGGACACGCTCGCCACCGGCACCCGCACCGCCTGCGCCACGATCCGCCCCGCAAGCTCCGGCAGCACCCCGTCCAGAAGCCGCGCCGCCGAGGTCGTGGTCGGCACCATCGACAAGGCCGCCGCCCGGCTGCGCGGGTAATCGGCGGCCGGCGCATCCACCGTCGGCTGGCTGCCGGTATAGCAATGGACCGTCGTCATCGACCCCGTCACGATCCCCCAGTTCCGGTGGATCAGCTTCGCCAGCGGAGCCAGCGCGTTCGTCGTGCAGGAAGCGTTCGAGACGATCTTCTGATCCCGAAGAACTCCCTCATTCGCCCCCAGTACGACCGTTACATCCGCCGCCCCGGACGGCCCCGAGACAAGCACCCGCCCCGCCCCCGCCCGCAGCCCCCGCTCCGCCACCTCCCGCCCCTCGGCCCGACCGGTACATTCCATCACCAGATCGATGCCTGAGAGGTCAAGCGTGGAGAGATCCGCCGTCCGATGCAGCGGGACCCGCCGCCCATCGACGACCAGCGCCCCACCTTCCAGCGCGACCTCGCCCCTCCAGGGCCCGAAGACCGAGTCGTATTCGAACAGGTAGGCGCACATCTCGGCCGCGGCGATGTCGTTGATCCCGACGATCTCCAACCCCGGCCACTTCGCGGGGTCCAGCAGATAGGCCCGCAGGACCGACCGCCCGATCCGCCCGAACCCGTTGATGAAGACCCGCATACCGATACCCCCGCCCCGATCGGCGCAGTCTCACCACGGCCCGCGCAAGGCTTCAACGGCCATCTTGTTCCCCGCACAATCCGGCCCGGGCGCACCGGAGTTTTCAAAAACTCCGGACCGATTTCTTCGAAGAAATCGGGGGCTCAGACCCCGACTTCGATTCCAAGCCCCCGCTCGCGCGCGCGGTTCACGGCGACCGCCGCCACGGCAAGGTCCTGCAGGCCCACGCCCGTTCCGTCGAAGAGCGTGATCTCCGCGTCCGACTGCCGTCCCGGATGCTTCCCGATCAGCACATCCCCCAGCGGCACGATGGCCGAGGCCTCCAGCAGCCCCGCCCCGACCGCATGCTGCGCCTCGCCGATCGTCACCGACTGCGCCACCTCGTCGGTGAAGACCGAGGCCCCGGCGACCAGCGCCGGGTCGACCTCCTGCTTGCCCCTGGTGTCCGTCCCCATGCAGGACAAATGCGTTCCGCGGGCGACGTGCTCGGCCAGAAGGCTTGCCGCGGGAGCGGAGGTGATGGTCACGATCACTTCCGCCTCGCGCATGCGGGGAAGGTCCACCGCCTCGAACGGGAGGCCCAGCTCGGCGGCAACAGCACCAAGCTTCGGCAGCATCTCGGGGTGCAGGTTCCAGGCGATGACCCGTTCAAACCGCCGCACCCGCGCCGCGGCCCGGAGCTGGAAGCCCGCCTGATGCCCGGCGCCGACAATCCCGAGCACATGTGCCTCTGGCCGGGCCAACCGGTCGATGGCGATGGACGAAGCCGCCGCTGTCCTGAGGGCCGTCAGAAGGTTGCCGCCCACCATCGCCAGGGGCCGCCCGGTGTCCGGATCGAACAGGAAGACCGATGACTGGTGGTTGATCAGCCCCTTCGCCGCGTTCCCCGGGAAATACCCCCCGGCCTTCACGCCCAACTGCCCGCCCGCCCGGTCGAGCCCCGACTTGAAGCCATACTGCCGCCCCTCGCCCAGCGCCTCGCGCACCACGGGGAAGTTGTAGGCATCGCCCCGCGCCATGGCGGCGAAACAGGCCTCGACGGCGCGGAAGGCGTCTTCGGGGGTAACGAGCGAGGCGATCAGGGCCTCGGGGACGATCAGCATGCGGCAGTCCTTTGTGGCAAGCGTTGGATCGGGGGTGTCATGCCCCGATCCCTGTGGGGTGTTTCCAGAAGAGAAAGACCTAGTACGCCTTTCCGCGCGCCGAGACCGGCCAGACGCTCTCCACCTTGCCGTTCCGGACGCCCACGTACCAGTCATGGACGTTGCAGGTCGGGTCGCAGTGGCCGGGGATCAGCCTCAGCTTGTCGCCGACCTTCAACACGCCCTGCGGGTCGTCGATCACCCCATGCTCGTCGGAGCATTTGACGTATTTCACATCATCGCGCCCGAAGATCACCGGAAGCCCCGAGTCCACCGACTGCGCCTTCAGCCCAGCGTCACAGATCGCCTTGTCGGCCTTCACGTGGCTCATCACCGAGGTCAGGATGAAAAGCGCATTCTCCCATTCGCCCCGGTCGATCCGGTTGCCATCCTTGTCGAGGATGCGGCCGTAGTCGGCATCCATGAAGGCGTAGGAGCCGCACTGAAGCTCGTTGTAGACTCCTGAATTGCTTTCGAAATAGTACGACCCGGTGCCGCCGCCAGAAACCAGCTCCGGCTTCAGGCCCGCAGCTTCCAAAGCGTCGACACAGGCTTTCACCTGGGCAATCGCAGCGTCCAGCTTGGCCTTGCGGTCCTCGTACTTGTCCATGTGCTGCATCGCGCCCTGATAGGCCTGGATGCCGGTGAACTTGAGGCCCGGAGCGGCGGCGACGGCCTTGGCGATGGCCACCACCTCCTCGGGCATCTTCACCCCGCAGCGGCCTGCGCCGCAGTCGATCTCGACGAAGACCTCGATCTCGGTGCCATGGCGGACCGCTGCCGCCGACAGGTCCGCCACGTTCGCCACGTCGTCCACGCAGACGATGGTCCGCGCGCCCAGCTTCGGCAGCCGTGCCAGGCGGTCGATCTTGGCCGGATCGCGCACCTGGTTCGAGACCAGCACGTCCTTGATCCCACCGCGCGCGAAGACCTCGGCCTCGCTGACCTTCTGGCAGCAGACGCCCACCGCGCCACCCAGCCGCTCCTGCAGCTTCGCCACATCGACCGACTTGTGCATCTTGCCATGCACCCGGTGCCGCATCCCGTGCGCCTTCGCGTAGTCGCCCATCTTGACGATGTTCCGCTCCAGCGCGCCGAGGTCCAGGATCAGGCAGGGAGTCTGGATGTCCGCCTCGTCCATGCCGGGCAGGGCCGGAATGTCGTAGCCCACCTCAAGCCCTTGAAAATCCGTGTGCTTGTTCATGGTTCTCAGCCTTTCATCCAGGGAAGTTTGTCCAGATCGACGTTGCCGCCGGTGATGATGATGCCCACCCGCTTGCCGCGGAAGGCCGCGCGGTTCTTCAGGACCACCGCCAGCGGCACGGCGCTGGAGGGCTCCATGACGACCCGCAAATGCTTCCAGGTCAGCTTCATCGCGTCGATGATCTCGTCTTCGGAGGCCGTGTAGATCTCGGAGACATGGTTCGAGACGAAGTGCCAGGTCAGGTCCTTCAGCGGGACCAGAAGCCCGTCGGCGATCGTCTTCGGCGCGTCGTCGGCGATGATATGTCCGGCCTTGAAGCTGCGATAGGCGTCGTCGGCCTGCTCCGGCTCGGCGGCGATGACTTTCGTCTCCGGCGCGAGAGTGGAGAGCGTCAGGCAGGTGCCCGAGATCATCCCGCCCCCGCCGATGGGCGCCACTACCATGTCGAGGCCCCCGGTCTGCTCCATGAACTCGCGCGAGCAGGTACCCTGACCGGCGATCACGCGCGGGTCGTTGTAGGGGTGGACGAAGTCACCGCCGGTGCGGGCCTGGACCTCGGCAAAGGTCGCCTCGCGGCTGGAGGTGGAAGGTTCGCATTCCGTGATCACGCCCCCGTAGCGGCGGACGGTGTCCTTCTTCGCTTGCGGCGCAGTGCGGGGCATGACGACGTTGCAGGGGATGCCGCGCAGCATGGCGGCGTAGCTGAGGCAGGAGGCGTGGTTGCCCGAGGAATGCGTGGCGACGCCCAGCTTGGCTTGGTCATCCGTCAGCCCGAAGACCGCGTTGGCCGCACCGCGGACCTTGAAGGCGCCCGGCTCCTGGAAATTCTCGCATTTGAAGAAGAGCTCGCAGCCCGCCAGTTCGTTCAGGTAGTCCGACGTGCGGACCGGGGTCTGGCGGATATGCGGGCGGATGCGGTCGTGGGCCTCCAGCATGTCGTCGTAGGTGGGGATCAGCAATCCGTTCATGTCCTTCATTTTCCTGCCCTTTCCGCTGGGTGCCCAAAATCCTTCGAAGGATTTTGCAAGACTTTTCGAAAAGTCTTGGCCCCTCACTCCGCCGCCATCGCCAGTGCGGGAACTGTCCCGCGATAGTACTCCTGAGCCGCCGCCACTCCGCTGCCGAGTTTCACCGGCCAGCCAAGATCCGCCATGCACATCTCGGCCACGGCGAGGCCCGAGAGCACCATCGCTTCGGTCAGCATCCCCAGATGCCCGATGCGGAAAACCTTGCCCGCGACCTCGCCCAGGCCCACGCCGAAGGCCATGCCGTATTTGCTGGCCGCAAGCTGCACCAGCGCCGTACCGTCACATCCTGTGGGGACCTTCACCGCCGTCACCGTGTCGGAGTAGAGGTCCGGCGAGGCCGCATAGGGCTCCATCCCCCAGGCAAAGACCGCCCGGCGCACGCCTTCGGCCAGCCGATGGTGGCGGGCGTAGACATTCTCCAGCCCCTCGCTCTCCAAGAGGTCGATCGAATGCGCCAGCCCGGCGATCAGGCCCACGGCGGGCGTGTAGGGGTAGCCGCCTCGGGCATAGGCCGACAGCATGTCCTTGAAATCGAAGAAGGTTCGCGGCAGCCGCGCCGTCTCCATCGCCGCGACGGCCTTGGGCGAGACGCCCAGGATCGCCAGACCCGCTGGCAGCATGAAGCCCTTCTGGCTCCCCGCGACGGCGATATCCACGCCCCAGCCCGCAAAGTCGAAGGGCATCGAGGCGATGGAGGACACCCCGTCCACGAACAGCATCGCCCCATGCCCGGCTGCATCCATCGCAGCGCGGATGCCGCCGATGTCGGACTTCACCCCCGTCGCCGTTTCATTATGCGTGGCCAAGACTGCCTTGATCTTGCCCTCGCGGTCAGCCCGCAAGGCCGCCTCGATCTGCGCCAGCGGAGCACCCTGCCCCCAGGGCGTCTCGATGATCTGCACCTCCAGCCCATGCCGCTGGCAGAGGTCGATCCAACGATGGCTGAACATTCCGAACCGCGCGGCCAGCACCTTGTCCCCGGGGGAAAGCGTGTTCGTCACCGCTGCTTCCCAGCCGCCCGTGCCGGTCGAGGGAATCATGATTACCTCGCCCTGATCCATCCGGAGCACGCGCCGCACCCCTTCCACGGCCGGCTTGAACAACCGCGCAAAGGCAGGGGACCGGTGGTCCAGCGTGCCCATGTCGCAGGCCTTCCGCACCGAGTCGGGGATGTTCGTCGGGCCGGGAATGAAAACCGGGTTCTGCATGGACATCGGGCAACTCCCTGAAAGATCGCCCACAAAACCTACGCCCTGCGACCAATCCGCACAATTTTTTCGAAAAGATTTTTCATTGTCGCTCCACCATGCTATTCCCCAATCCAGTCAATGACTTGTGCTTTTTCATGAACAGGAGGTCCCCGATGGCCCAGAAACCCCGCGGCCGCCCAAAGGCGTTCAATGACAAGACCGACCAGAACACCGTGCAGGCCTTGGACCGGGGCCTCGACATCCTGACCCATGTCGCACTGAACCCCGGCCGGACGCTGTCCGAGATTGCCGAAGACACCGGCGAGGCCATCGCCACCGTCTTCCGCGCCCTCGTGACCCTGCAGGGTCACGGGATGGTCGAGGCCGACGAACCCGGCCAGTTCTGGCACATCGGCCCCGGCGCCTTCCGCGTGGGCTCGGCCTTCCTGCGCCGGACCAAGGTGGTCGAACGCGCCCGGCAGCCGATGGACGCGCTCATGCGCGAGACCGGCGAAACCGCGAACCTTGGCATCGAGGTCAAGGACGAGGTCTTCTTCGTGGCCCAGGTCGAAACCTATGAGGCGATCCGCGCCTTCTTCCCGCCCGGCACCCGCGCGCCCATGCATTCCAGCGGGATCGGCAAAGCGCTGCTCGCCTGGTACCCGGAGGAGAAGACGCGCGGCATCCTCGCCCGTAAGGGGCTGGAGAAGTTCACCTCCCTCACCCTCACCAGCGACTCGGCCCTTCTCCGCGACCTGTCCCGCACCCGCGACCGGGGCTTTTCCATCGACGACCAGGAACGCGCCGAGGGGATGCGCTGCGTTGCCGCCCCGATCTTCAACGCGCATGGCGAGCCAGTTGCGGGCCTCTCGGTTTCTGGCCCAGCGTTCCGGATGGGGCTGTCTGATGCCACCCGGATAGGTGCCCTTGTCAGGGCAGCGGCGGACCAAGTGACCGAGGCAACCGGCGGCACCCAGCCCGCGTGACGCTTTCGACATGGGCCGGTCGGTCGGGGGCCAGACGGCACGCCCCGACCGGTTAGACAGGCGCAATAAGCGAAGGACCGACCGCCATGACCAAGCCCAACCTGTTGATACTGATGGTCGACCAGCTGAACGGGACGCTTTTCCCGGACGGCCCGGCGGAGTTCCTGCACGCCCCGAACCTGAAGCGCCTAGCTGCCCGGTCCACCCGGTTCAAGAACTGCTACACGGCCTCGCCCCTCTGCGCCCCCGCGCGGGCCAGCTTCATGTCCGGCCAGCTCCCTTCCCGTACACGCGTCTACGACAACGCCGCCGAATTCGCCTCGGACATCCCGACCTACGCCCACCACCTGCGTCGGGCGGGCTATCAGACGGCGCTCAGCGGCAAGATGCATTTCGTCGGTCCCGACCAGCTCCACGGCTTTGAACAGCGCCTGACGACCGACATCTACCCCGCCGATTTTGGCTGGACCCCCGACTACCGCAAACCCGGGGAGCGGATCGACTGGTGGTACCACAACCTCGGCTCGGTCACCGGGGCGGGGGTGGCCGAGATCACCAACCAGTACGAATACGATGACGACGTTGCCTTCCAGGCGATCCAGAAGATCTACGACCTCTCCCGCGGCCAGGACCCCCGCCCGTGGTGCCTGACCGTCAGCTTCACCCACCCGCACGACCCCTTCGTCGCCCGCCGCAAATACTGGGACCTCTACGAAGGCGCGCCGGAGTGCGAGCCGCCAGAGACCGTCGCCTACGACGACATGGACCCCCACTCCCAGCGCCTGATGGACGCCTGCGACTGGCGCGGCATGGAGATAACCCCCGACCACATCCGCCGCGCCAAGCGGGCCTACTTCGCCAACATCTCCTACATCGACGACAAGATCGGCGAGATCCTGGCGGTGCTGGAGGCGACCCGGCAAGAAGCCCACGTCCTCTTCCTCTCCGACCACGGCGAGATGCTTGGGGAGAAGGGCCTCTGGTTCAAGATGAACTTCTTCGAAGGCTCCGCCCGCGTACCCCTGATGATCGCCGCCCCCAAAATGCCCGCAGGGCTGGTGGACACCCCGGTCAGCTCCATCGACCTCGCCCCCACCCTTGCAGCACTGGCCGGCATCTCGATGGAGGAAGTTGCCCCCTGGACCGAAGGCGTCAACCTGATCCCCGTCGCGAATGGTGCACCGCGCGGCCCGGTGGCAATGGAATACGCCGCCGAAGGCACGATCACCCCGATGGTTGCCCTCCGGGAAGGCGCCTGGAAGTACATCCGCTGCCCTGCCGACCCCGAACAGCTCTTCGACGTGGCGAACGACCCTGGGGAGACGGCGAACCTGGCAGATGACCCCCGCGCCGCCGAAATCCTGCAGCATTTCCGCGCCTTGGCCGACAAGCGCTGGGACCTCGCCGACTACGACGCCCAGGTTCGCGAAAGCCAGGCCCGCCGCTGGGTGGTGTACGAGGCCCTGCGCAACGGTGCCTACTTCCCCTGGGACCACCAGCCCCTCCGCGCGGCATCAGAGCGCTACATGCGCAACCACATGGACCTGAATGTGCTCGAAGAGAGCAAGCGCTTCCCGCGCGGCGAATAGGTCCAAAGGGAACAAGGCCGGTGGGCACAACCGCCCACCTCCGTGCCAGCTTTCATACTGGCCCAAACATCCCCGCCGTAGGCTCCGCGGCCTACCACAGGGCGCCCGGCCGCCCGAACGCACGACCTTTCATCTTTGCCCAAATATCCCCGCCGGAGGCTCCCGCAGCCCCGCACCGCGCCGTGCCCGTCGCCGATCCGCGGCAGCTCCGTCCGCGGGGCTCCGCCACGGCGGGGAAACGCGTCACTGCCGCCTTTCCGTTCCCGCCTTGCACCCCAAGGACGGCTCCCCCGATCACCGTGCGTCGGCCAGCACCCGCTTCGCGCCCTTCCAGCCCATCAGCATGGCCGGAGCATTGGTGTTCCCGGCGATGATGTTCGGGAAGGCGCTGGCGTCGATCACCCGCAGACCGCCGATCCCATGCACGCGCATGCCCGCGTCCACCACCGACGAGGCCGGATCTGGCCCCATCCGGCAGGTACAGCTCGGGTGGTAGACCGTCCCCGACCGCGCACGGAAATCGGCGATGAGCTGATCGTCCGTCACCACCTCCGGCCCCGGGCGCAGCTCCTCCTTGATCAGGCGCGCCATCGCAGGTTGCTCCGCGATGTGGCGCAGGAACTTGACGGCTGCCAGCATCTCCTCGACGTCGTTGTTGGTGGAAAACGCATTCGCCGTGATCACGGGATGGTCCTCGGCCCGCGCCGTCCGCAGGCGGATGTGCCCACGGCTCGTCGGGCGACAGTTCGACAGGCCGATCGACATCCCCGACCACGGGTCCGGCGTCAGGATCGGCCGCTCCCCGTCGCGCGGCACCAGGGTCGAAAACGCCTGGAAATACAATTGCATGTTCGGCCGGTCGAGGTCCGGCCGGGTGCGGAAGAACCCGCCGCCGTGGTTGATCGACTTTGCAAGCGGACCCCCGCCGCCCAGGAAATACTGAAGCCCCGCACGCAGCTTCCCCCACCAGGGCCGCAGCTCGTCGTTGTAGGTCGGCACCTTCATCGACCAGGTATAGTTGATCCCCTGGTGGTCGCTGAGGTGGTCACCGACATTCGGATTATCAAGCACCACCGGGATGCCCAACGACTGCAACAGGACCGCCGGCCCGATCCCGGAAAGCTGCAATAGCTGGGGCGAGTTGATCGCCCCGCCCGCCAGGATCACTTCGGCACGCGCACGCAGCACCCGTGTCTCGCCGCCCTGCCGATACTCCACCCCCACGGCCCGGCCGCCCTCGATCACCACCCGCGTCGCGAGCGCCCCGGTAATCACCCGCAGGTTGGCCCGCTTCATCGCCGGCCGCAGGAAGGCCCGCGCGGCCGAGTTCCTCCGCGCGCCCTTGATCGTCATCTGGTAGATGCCCGCGCCTTCCTGCTCCGCGCCGTTGAAATCCGGGTTCTCCGCGAGCCCGGCCTGCCCGCATGCCTCGATGTAGCTGGGCACCAGGGGATGCAGCCCCGACCGGTTTGCCGAGATGAACAGCGGCCCGCCCTTCCCGCGGAAGTCATCCCCGCCCGCCTCGTTGTCCTCCATTGCCCGGTAGGCCGCGAGACACTCCTCCCAGCCCCATCCCGGGTTGTTGCGCCCCCAGTCCTCGTAATCGGCCCGGTGGCCGCGGATCCAGACCATCGCGTTGATGCTGGAGGAGCCGCCCAGCACCTTGCCCCGCGGCCAGTGGTCCCGTGCCCCTGCAAGGCCCGGATCGGGTTCGGTCTTGTAAAGCCAGTTCACCGTCGGGTCGTAGAACAGCTTTCCGTAGCCCAGTGGCAGCTGCACGAAGAACCGCCGGTCCGACCCGCCCGCTTCCAGCACCGTCACCTTGTGCCGACCATTGGCAGTCAGCCGCTCGGCCAGGATACAGCCTGCCGAACCTGCGCCCACGATGATGTAATCGGTCTCGTCCATCCCCGCCCCCGGTTTCGCCGGTCACCCTAAGCCTGCAGCCCGCCGCGGAATGGTCGCCAACCGACACCACATGTCGCAATCCCCATCCCGGCCCCTTTCACTTGGCGGCAAATATCCCCGCCGGAGGCACACCGAGGGCCTGCGCGCCCTTCGCGCGCGGGGCCGAGACAAAAGGTCTTCGCGCCGCAAGGCGCTCCATATGATGGCGGCCCGCCGGCTCAGCCTTCGACCGCGAAGGTCGGAGCATAGTCCACAGGGAAGTTCACGGACCGGGCAATGAAGCAGACCTCGTGTATGCGGTGGTGGATGGCTTCCGCTGCGGCAAGGTCCGTCCCCGGCTTCACACCGACATGCGGCCGCAGAGTGACCTTCACGAACCGGCCCGCGCCGCCCCGCCCCACCTCGCCCACACCCAGGGGCGCGTCGGAATAGGATGTCACCACGATCCCCGCATCACTGGCATAGTGCAGATACCACAGCATGTGGCAGGCCGAGAGCGCCGACAGAAGCAGGTCCTCCGGGTTCATCTTGCCCGGATCGCCGCCCAGAAGCGGATCGTTCGAACATGCGACCCGCGCCTTCCCCGGCACCGCGATATCCCAGGTCCGGTCATAGGCCTTGTAATGCGCCGTCCCTTCGCCCCGGTTGCCGGTCCAGAGGATGCGGGTGGTATAGTCATGGCTTGGCATGAGGACCTCGGTGTCGCTTTGCAGAGGGTGCGCCCAAGCGCAGCCTACTTTCCCTTCCAGACCGGATCGCGCTTCTCCGCGAACGCCCGCGCACCTTCCAACTGATCCTCGCTGGAGTAAAGCCGGTCCACCGTTGGCATCTGCCGCTTGGTGATCCGGTTCAGCGCGTCCTGGAAGCGCATGTTCTCGGCTTCGCGCACCACTTCCTTGATCGCGGCGTAGACCAGGGGCGGGCCGCTCTCCAAGAGCCGTGCCAGATCCCAGGCCTTGGCGAGCAAATCCTCGGGCGCGCAGACCTCCTTGATCAGACCCCAGCGGAATGCCTCCTCGGCGTCGAACCAGCGCCCGGTGAGCAGGAGGTCCATCGCCACATGGTAGGGAATGCGCTTCGGCAGCTTGATGCTGGCGGCATCCGCCACCGTGCCCGACCGGATTTCCGGCAGGGCGAAGGTCGCGTTGGTCGAACAAAGGATCAGGTCCGCCGACAAGGCCAGCTCCAGCCCACCCCCACAGCAGATGCCCTGCACGGCGGCGATCACCGGCTTGTTGAGGTTTGGCAACTCCTGCAAACCCCCGAAGCCCCCCACGCCGTAGTCGCCGTCCACCGCATCGCCCTCGGCCGCGGCCTTCAGGTCCCAGCCGGGGCAAAAGAACTTCTCCCCCGCCGCCCGCAGGATGCAGACGCGAAGCGACTCGTCATCCCGGAAGTCCCGGAACACCAGCCCCATCGCACGGCTGGTCTTCAGGCTGATCGCGTTCGCCTTGGGCACGTCCAGCGTCACCTCGAGGATCGCCCCCTCGCGGCGGGTCTTAACCGGGCCTTCGGTCCGCATTTCCATCGCAGGCATCATGCTCTCCTTACCAGCGCATCCACCGCCACGGCACCCTTTTCACGGACCATGACCGGATTGATCTCGATTTCCTCAAGGGACTCGTCCGCCAGCATCAGAGCCCCCAGCCGGACTGCCATTGCCGCCACGGCACCCATGTCGGCTTTCGGCCGACCGCGATAGCCGTCGAGGAGCGGCCAGAGCCGAAGTCCCTTCGCCGCCTCCAGCACCTGCGCCTCGGTCACCGGCAGGACCAGCGTTACCGTATCGGCCAGCACTTCCGCCGTCACGCCGCCCATGCCTAGCGTCAACGTGACGCCATAGACCGGATCACGCCGCAGGCCCACAAGCACCTCGGCGACCGCGCCCGTCACCATCTCCTCCACGAGGTAACCCGTGGCGCCGGGCATCTCCGCCTGCCCCTCCAGCGAGGTCAGACCCAACCGCACCGCCCCCGCCTCGGTCTTGTGCGCAAAGCCGAGGCCCTTCAGCACATAGGGCGCGCCAAAGCGCAGCTTCCCCGATACCTCGGCAATCGTCGCCCCCGTCACCGATCCCGGCACCGCCACGCCCGCGCTGGCCAGAAGCGCCTTCCCCTCCGCCTCCGACAGCATCCGCGTCTCGCGCGGCGGCAGCGCCGCGATCGGCCGCCATCCCGAAACGCCAGCAGGGGTTTGCGCCGCCTTGATCGCGGCGATCGCCGTCTCCAGCCCCAACAGCGCACAGACGCCCTCGTCCATCATCGCCTTGACACGCCGTTCGCCGAAGTTTTCGGCCATCGAGGCGACCGGGAAGGCAATCTTCCCCGTCGCCTTCTGCGCATCGATGATCGCCCGGAAGGCAGGGTCATAGCCCGAGGGGTCGCACCGATCTGCCCTCGGACTGTCGATGATGTAGATACCCGCGTCATAGGCGTCCAGCATCGCGCTGAAGACCTCGGTGGTCTTCGGCCCGTCACCCCAGATGAAGGTATGATAATCCAACGGGTTGCTGATCGTCGGGATCTCCCCCAGCACTGCGAACAACCGGTCGTGCGTGGCCTGCGGCACCGGCGGGAAGTCAATCCCATAGGGCGCGGCAAGGTCAGCGACCAAGCCCGCCTCGCCGCCGGAACAGGACAGCGAACAGATCCTCGTGCCGATCTGCGGGCCGTGAATGTGGAAGATCTTCAGCGTTTCGACCAGTTCGGACGGGGTATCCACTTCCGCCACCCCGACTTGCCGCAGGAACGCGCTCGACGCAGCGCCACCGCCTGCCAGCGACGCCGTGTGCGAGGCTGCCGCCGTCCGCGAGAGTTCGGTCTTGCCGGACTTGATCGCAACGACCCCCTTGCCCATCGCCCGCGCCTTTTCGGCCAGGGCGGCAAAAGCCGGGGCATCGTCGAAACCCTCGATATAAAGTCCGACAGCCGTCACCCGCGGATCGTCCAGCAGCGCCCCGGTCAGTTCCGCGAGGCCGACGACGGCGGCGTTGCCCAGACAGGCGACATAGGCCACCGGCAGCCCGCGCTGCTGCATGCCAAGGTTGATGACGATGTTCGACGACTGGCTGACCAGCGCCACGCCCTTGTCCACAGGAATGCCGCCATGCTGGTCCGGCCACAGAAGCGCCCCGTCGAGGTAGTTGATCACCCCATAGCAGTTCGGCCCCAGGATCGGCATTTCCCCCGCCGCAGCGACCAGCTTGTCCTGCAGCCCAGGCTCCCCCGCCTCGGTCCAACCGCTCGCAAAGCAGATCGCCCCCCCTGCGTCCACCGCGGCCAGCTCGGTGACGACATCGATAGTAGCGAAGCGATTCACGCCGATGAAGGTCGCATCCGGCGCTTCAGGCAGGTCGGCGAGCGAAGCATAGGCCTTCAGCCCCCCGATCTCACTCTTGGTCGGATGCACCGGCCAGACCGGCCCCTTAAAGCCCATCTTCCGGCACTGCTCGATGACATTCAGCGCCCAGCCGGCGCCAAGGACGGCAATGTGGCGCGGGCGGAGAAGGCGGTCGAGGCGGCTCATGCGCGGCCTCGCACTGCGGGATCAAGCGCCGGGGGCCAGCCCCCGGACCCCCGGGATATTTGTGGACAGATGAAATGAGACAAAAGGCGCCCTGCCCCAGCGAACTGAGGCAGGGTTTCACCTGTCGCGGTCATCGGCGTCCCCGCCTGTACCGCCCGATCACTCTTGCAGGCCAAGGTTAACAAACCCTTTCATCTGTCCTCAAACATCCCACGGGTAGCCCATTGGTTTCGCCATTGGTTCAAGAAACCAATGGGCTGGGGGGTGTGAAACCCCCGGTCCGACGGTTCACCCCCCGACCGCCCTCAGCAATTCCCGGCTGATGATGTGCCGCTGGATCTCCGAGGTGCCCTCCCAGATCCGCTCCACCCGGCTGTCCCGCCAGATCCGTTCCAGCGGCAACTCGTCCATCAGCCCCATACCGCCGTGGATCTGGATCGCCTCGTCCGCGACCATTGCCAGCACCTCGGTCGCCTTCAGCTTGGCCATCGACATGTCCGCCTCGGTCACCGTCCCATGGTCGTATTTCCAGGCCGCCTCGCGCGTCAGCAACTCCGCCGCCTTCATTTCCATCGCCATGTCCGCGAGCTTGAACGACACCCCCTGGAACTTGCCGATCTGCTGGCCGAACTGCTTCCGCTCTGCCGCGTAGGAAATCGCATGACCCAGCGCCCGCTCCGCCCGCCCGAGACAGGTCGAGGCCACCTGCAACCGCGTGGCACCCAGCCAGGAGTTCGCCACCTCGAACCCCTTATGCACCTCGCCCAGGACGTTTTCGGCAGGCACCCGGCAGTCGTCGAACTCCAGGACCGCGTTGGTGTAGCCGCGGTGCGAGACGTTCCGATAGCCCTCACGCACCGTGAAGCCGGGCGTGCCCTTGTCCACGAAGAACGCCGTGATCAGCTTTTTCGGCCCGCGCGAAGTCTGTTCCTCTCCCGAGGCCATGAAGCAGATCGCGAACCCGGCCAGATCAGCGTGGGAAATGAAATGCTTCGTCCCGTTCAGCACCCAGTCGCCGCCATCCTGCCGGGCGCTGGCTTTCATCCCGCGCAAGTCGGACCCCGCCCCAGGTTCGGTCATGGCGAGGCAATCCCAGGTCTCGCCTCGGATACACGGCATCAGATACCGCTCGCGCTGGTCGGCATTCCCGGCGAGCAGAATGTTCGACGGCCGCGCCACGCAGGTCCAGTGCAGCGCATAGTTCGCCCGGCCGAGTTCCTTTTCGTAGAGAAGCCAGGACAGCGTATCGAGCCCCGCGCCCCCGACCTCCACCGGCATGTTCGCCGCATAAAGCCCCGCCGCGATGGCCTTCTGCTGGATCTCGCGGATCAGCTCCACGGGCAGCACGCCCGTTCGCTCCACCATCTGCTCGTGCGGATAAAGCTCCGCCTCCACGAACGCCCGCGTCGTGTCGACGATCATCTGCTGTTCTTCGGTCAGTCCGAAATCCATCTCATCCCCCCTCACGGGTCCACGTTGTAGGTCATGCCGTCCACCGCCAGCGCCTGGCCCGAGACCATGCGCGCGCCGTCCGACGCGAGATAGACCGCCATGTCGGCCACATCCTCGGGGTCGGTCAGCCGCTTCATCGCGGTGCCCGACGCATAGCCCTGCCGCACCGCATCAGGTGTCATTCCCTTGGCCGCCGCTTCCGCCTCGATCACCCGGTCGATCCGGGGCCCGTTGACCGACCCCGGGCAGATCGCGTTGGCGCGGATGCCATGCGGCCCCAGCTCCATCGCCACCGTCTTCATGAGGCCAATGACACCCCACTTCGCCGCCACATAGGGCGCGCGGAAGGGGGTGCCGTACAACCCGCTGGTCGAGGAGATGAAAGTGATCACCCCCCGCCCCGCCGGTTTCATCAGCCGCGCCGCCCCCCGCGCCAAGAGCATCGCGCCGTCAAGGTTCACCCCAAGGCACTGGTGCCAACCCTCCAGCGGCATGTCCTCAATGGCCGCCGTCGGGCCCTTGATCCCGGCATTGGCGACGGCCACGTCCAGCCCGCCCCAATCCCGCAAGACTTCGGCGAACAGCAGGTCCATCGCCGCCTCGCTGGAAGCATCGCAGACCGTCCCCCTGATCCCTTGCGGCAGGGTCGCTACGGCGGCGGCATCCACGTCCGTCACCCAGACGCGGTCGCCCAAGGCAGCAAAGGTCCGCGCCATCACCAGCCCGATCCCGTTCGCGCCCGCGGTGATAAGGACGCGGCGGCTCACTTTGGCTGACCGATGGCCCGGCCTGCGCCTTCGGGCAGCGGCAGCCCGGCATGGGCGTCGGCGATCGCTTTCAGGTTCTTCCAGACTTCCGCCGAGGCCGGCACGGTCTTGCCCGCCTTCATGTCGACGTGCAGGCAAAGCTGCTCCACCGTCGCCACGCAAGCATCGCCCTTCATGATCCGCACGAAGCTGCGGAAGCGCTTCTCATCGGCCGAGATGATCTGCACCTCGCCCCGCAGCTGATCGCCCAGCTTCGCCTCGCCCAGGTGCCGGATATGGGTCTCGGCCGAGTAATAGCTGTGCCCCGCCGCGACATAATCCATCCCCGCCCCGATGGTCCGCAGGAAGTTGTCCACCGTCTCCGAGTTGCAGAAGTAGTAGCGGCTTTCCGTCATGTGGCCGTTGTAGTCGATCCAGCCCGGCAGGACCTGACCCTGCCACATGACCAGCGGAGCAGCCTTGGCCCCGCTGTCCAGCCCCTTCGCCATCTCGGCGTTGAACACCGCCGCGCGGCGCTCGTCATGTTCGCGCAGGACCTTCCCTGCGCCCCAGTTCCGTTCCTTCAACGACCGGAGGAAGCCCACGAGGTTCCGGTCGCGGATGCGCTCCAGCTCGCGGATGCCATACATGCCGGACTGCGCGTCGGACTGGTTCGCCACCAGGTCCACCAGCTCGTCGTTGAACTCCGGCACGTCCATCAGCTTGGTCCAGGGCCATTTCAGCGCGGGGCCGAACTGGGCCATGAAGTGCCGCATCCCGGCCTCGCCGCCCGCGATCCGGTAGGTCTCGAAGAGGCCCATCTGCCCCCATCGCAGGCCAAAGCCCATGCGGATCGCCTCGTCGATCTCCTCGGTCGTGGCGATACCGTCCTTCAGCATCCAGAGCGCCTCGCGCCAGACGGCCTCCAGGAAGCGGTTGCCGATGAAGGCGTCGATCTCGTGGCGGATCACCAGGGGGAACATCCCGATGTCCTTCATGATCTGCACGGTCTTTTCGACCACGGCGGGAGGGTTCTTGTCGGACCCCGAAACCTCGGACAACGGCAGGAGGTAAACCGGGTTGAACGGATGCGCGACGATGATGTTTTCCGGCGCGGGCGAACCCTTCTGCAGGTCACTGGCCTTGAAGCCCGAGGTCGAAGACCCGATCAGCACGCCCGGATTGGCCTGCTGCAACTGGGCATAGACCTTGTGCTTCAGCTCGATCCGCTCGGAAACCGACTCCTGCACATATTCCGCCCCTTCGACCGCCTCGCCGATGGTGCCGTGGAAGGTCAGCTTGCCCTCCGGTGGCATCGGCACATCGGACAAGGCCGGCAGCGCCGCACGGGCGTTGGACATCACAGCAGCAATCTTGCGCTCGGCTTCCGGGTCGGGATCGAACACCCCAACATCCCAGCCGTTCAAGAGAAACCGCGCGGCCCAGCCGCCGCCGATCACGCCACCCCCGATGATTGCCGCTTTCCTGTTCATCAGTCTGTCCTCTGTCAATTCCTCAGCCCGCTGACCCCGACTTCCGGTAGGTGCAGGCAAACCTGTCGTCGATGGGCGAGATCGGCCCGACCCGCCCGCCATCCCTTTCGCAGCGTGCAATTTCCTCTGACGTCTGCGGGATCGCACGCGCCAGACAGACCTCGGCCCGCGTACCGCCGACCAGCGGCGCCGGGCTGTCGCAATCGACGACGCCCAGGGGCACCCCTGCGGGCGTGATCCAGAGGGGCTCCGGCGTGCAGGACGCAAGCATCAGCGCCGCAAGGAGAAGGGCGGCCTTCATCCCGTCCGCTCGGCTGCCAGAGAGGCATCGGTCAGCGGAACCCGCTCGCCCGCGCGGATGACCGCCGGGTCATAGGCCTTGCGGGCAAAGACCTCGCGCACCAGGGGGGCGAAGTCCTGCACCGTCATCATCGGGTAGTCCGGGTCAAAACTCGACTGGTCCCAGGCCTCGCAGAACTCGGCGCAGTCGTCGTAGTAGGCATGGCTCTTGAAGCGGTCGCGCGCATGCCGGTTCCCGCCCACGTGGTGCGCATAGTACAGCCGCTGGAAGTCGCCGTGCTTTTCCACGACCCAGGTCACCTGCTCGCGCACGAAGGGCTTCAGGATGGCGGCGGCGTATTCGTCGTGATTGTAGGGCGCGTAGATGTCGCCGATGTCATGCAGCAGCGCCGCCACCACCCAGTCGGTGTCAGCCCCCGCCCGCCAGGCCCGTGTGGCCGCCTGCAGGGAATGGCCCAGCCGCGTGACCTGATAGCCCGACAGGCTTTCGTCCAGCTCGACGAGGGCTCCCAGCAGCCGGTCCGCCGTCCCCGAGGCATAGTCCCGCTCGTGCACATCCAGCATGGCGTAGTCCTCGGCATCGCCGTCCTTCATCGCGGTGAACTTGACCTTGTCCATGCCTTACCTCCCGCTTTCCCGCTTCAGCTGACCCAGAAGAACCAAAGCACCCAGACCACCAGAAGCACCGCCCCGAGCCCGGTGGCCATCCCCGCCGACCACCCGGTCCAGTGCTGCCACAGCACCACGGAGCGTACGGCCACACCGAAGGCCAGCGCCGCGCCCAGGCACAACACGAACAGCGCGGCTATGCCGGAGCTGATCGAATCCGTCTGTGGCTCGACCCAGCCGAACCAAAGGACCAGGCCGGCCAGCGCCCCTCCGCCGGCAAGGGCGGCCAGCCACTTCCACCCCGGCATCACGACCGGAGCGAGGTAGCACCCCGCCATCATCAGCAGGAACAGGAGAAGGACATCCATGCGGGGCCACCTTGACCGTCACTTTGCGACCGGCGCCCGCTTCTCCAGCTTCAGCTTTGCCCGGACCTCGGCCGGAGTGATCACCCGCGCCCCAAGGTTCTCGACGATGGTCGCCGCGCGCTCCACCAGTTGGGCGTTGGTCGCAAGGACCCCCTTCTCCAGCCACAGGTTGTCCTCCAGCCCCACCCGGACGTTGCCACCCGCAATCGTCGCCGCCGCGACATAGGCCATCTCGTTCCGGCCGAGGCCGAAGGCGCTGAAGTGCCAGCCCTGGGGCACGTTGTTCACCATCGCCATGAAGGTGTTCAGGTCGTCCGGCGCGCCCCACGGCACCCCCATGCACAGCTGCACCAGCACCGGGTCGGGGATCACGCCTTCCGACACCAGCTGCTTGGCCAGCCACAGATGCCCGGTGTCGAACGCCTCGATCTCGATCCGGACGCCCGCCGCCGTCATCCGCCGCGCCATGTCGCGCAGCATGCCCGGCGTGTTGACCATCACGTAATCGGCCTCGGCAAAGTTCATCGTGCCGCAGTCGAGCGTGCAGATCTCCGGCCGGCATTCGACGATGTGCGCCACCCGCTCCTCGGCCCCGCACATGTCGGAAATCGCGGCCATCTCGGTCATCTTCTCGGTGCCGTCGAAATACATGTCGCCGCCCATGCCCGCCGTCAGGTTCAGCACGACGTCTGTATCGCTGTCGCGGATCCGGTCGGTGACCTCGCGGTAGTACTCCAGCTTGCGGCTGGGCTTGCCCGTCTCGGGGTCCCGCACATGGCAATGCACCACCGCTGCCCCGGCCTTCGCCGCCGCGATGGCGCTGTCGGCGATCTGTTTCGGGCTGCGCGGAACATGCGGGCTGCGGTCCTGAGTCCCGCCCGATCCCGTCACGGCGCAGGTGATGAAGACTTCCTTGTTCATGTTCAGCGGCATTGCGGACCTCCCAGGGGCTCTCACTCCACCATAGCCGCCTTGCGCGCCACCGCTTTGCACATTACGAAATCTGCATGACGGAAAGTGCCATCTTCCAGCCCGCCCGCGAGCCGCTGACCATCGCGCTTCTCGTCCTGCCGCAGGCCTCGATCCTCGAGGTCGCTTCCGCCCTCGACCCCCTCCGCAACGCCAACCGCCACCTCGGGGCCGAAGCCTACCGCTGGCGCGTGGTCTCACCCGACGGCGCACCGGTCCCCATGACCTGCGGCATCGAGCTTCCCTCCTCCGGCCCCCTCTCTCACGCCGTGGGTGCAGACGCCCTGATCGTCATCGCCGGCTACCGCCTGGCCGAGGTCGCGACCCGCCCCCTGATCCGCGACCTCCGCCGCATCGCGCCCCGGTTCCAGCTGGTCGGAGGCATCGATGCCGCCCCCTGGGTCCTCGCCCGCGCAGGCCTTCTCGACGGCCATCGCGCCACCGTGCATTGGGAGGACCTGGAAGACCTCGCCGCGTCCCACCCGCATGTCGACGTCGTGCCCGACCGTTTCGTGATCGACCGCAACCGCGTGACGATCTCGGGCGCCGCACCTGCCCAGGACTTCATGCTGCACCTGATCCGCTGCCGCCACGGCGCCGCACTTGCCCGTCAGGTGGCCGCGAGCTTCCTCGCCACTGTCCGCCACGGCCACGAGCCTCAGATCGCGCAGGGCCAGGATCCGGCCCTCGACCCGCGCGTCGCGCAGGCCCTGGCCCGGATGGAGGCCCGCATCGACACACCTGAACCCGCATCCGAGACCGCGAGGGCCGTGGGTCTATCCCCCCGCCGGTTGGAAAGCCTCTTCAAGGCGGCCCTTGGTACCACACCGGCCGCTCATGCGCTTGACCTGCGCCTGCAGGCCGCGCGGCGGATGCTGACGGACACCCGCCACCCCATCGCGGAAGTGGCCCTTCGTACCGGTTTCTCCAGCCCGTCGACCCTCTCCCGCGCCTTCCGCGCCCGTTTCGGCCAGCCGCCCGGCGCGCTGCGCTAGGGTTCCTCGTCGAGGACGACCTTCTTCAGGGGCGACAGGATGCTCAGCGTCAGGAACGTCACCAGGCTGAGGATCACCGCGATGTCGAGCTGACCATACCCCACCGCCGCCCCGATGGCCCCGGTCGCCCAGAGACTTGCCGCCGTCGCCGTCCCCGTGGCCCGGTCGCCCTGCTTCAGGATCGCTCCGCCACCGATGAAACCGATGCCGGTCATCAGCCCCTCAAGGATGCGCGAATGCTGTTCGGATCCCGGCCCCAACACGTCCACCGCCACCATCACAAACCCGCATGAGGCAATGGCGACCAGGGGAAAGGTGCGAAGGCCCGCGCTGCGCTCCTCGCGCTCGCGGTTCCAGCCGATCGGAAGCGCCAGGATATAGGCGACGCCAAGGATGATCAGGTTCCGCAGCGCCGCGTCGGCATCCAGGCTGTGGAAGATGTCCAAGTCTGCTCCAGGATCTCCGGCATCAGGCCGGCTCGAGCAAACCCCGACCCTTCAAAAGCGGTTCCACGCCCGGCATCCGGCCGCGGAACTTCAGATACAGCTCCTCGGCTTCTTCCGATCCGCCGGCGGACAGGATGAAGCGTTCCAGCTTCGCCGCCGTCGCCGGGTCGAAGGGATCGCCCGCCTCCTCGAAGGCCGCGAAGGCGTCCGCGTCCATCACTTCCGACCACATGTAGCTGTAATAGCCCGAGGAATAGCCATCGCCGCTGAACACATGCGCGAAGTGCGGCGTCGCGTGGCGCATCCGGATCGCGCGCGGCATTCCAAGGCTTTCCAGCACCTCGGCCTGTTTCTGCATCGGATCGGCAGACGGCGCGCCGGTGTGGAACTCCAGATCCACCATCGCGCTGGCCACGAATTCCACCGTGGCGAAGCCCTGGTCATAGGTCCCGGCGTCCAGAAGACGCTTCAGCATGTCGGCAGGCATCGGCTCGCCCGTCTCATGGTGCAACGCATGGGCCTCCAGCACCGAGGGCACCTCCAGCCAGTGCTCGTAAAGCTGGCTTGGCAGCTCCACGAAGTCCCGCGCGACCGAGGTCCCGCTGATGAAGCCATAGGTCACGTCCGACAGTATCTGGTGCAGCGCATGGCCGAACTCATGGAACAGCGTCCGCGCATCGTCATAGGACAGAAGCGCCGGGTCACCTTTGGCGAAGTTGCAGACGTTGACCACGATGGGGCGCACCTCGCCCCCAAGTTTCCGCTGCGACCGCATCGCCGAACACCACGCGCCGGACCGCTTGGACCCCCGCGCGAAGTAGTCGCCCAGGAACACCGCCACGTGGTTACCCGCGCGGGTAACCTCCCAGCCCCGGACATCGGGGTGGTAGAACGGCCCGTCGATCTCGCGGAATTCCAGGCCGAACAGGCGCGTCGCGCAGTCGAACATCGCGCCCAGCATCGCTTCGAGCGACAGGTATGGCTTCAGCGCCGCCTCGTCGAGGTCATGCTCGGCCTTCCGGCGCTTTTCGGAATAGTAGCGCCAGTCCCAGGGCTCCAGCGGCCCGGGATAGCCGTCCGCCTTGAGCATCTCCTCCAGCACCGCGGCATCGGCCAGCGCCTTGCCGCGCGCCGGTTGCCAGACCCGCATCAGAAGGTCCCGGACCGCTTCGGGCGTCTTGGCCATCTCCGGCTCCAGCTTGAAGGCCGCGAAGTCCTCGTAGCCCAGAAGCCTCGCCCGCTCCGACCGAAGCGCAAGGGTCTCGGCCGCGATCGCGCGGTTGTCGGTCTCGCCGCCGTTCGCGCCCCTTGCGGCCCAGGCCTCATAGGCCCGCTCCCGAAGCGCGCGATTCGGGGAAAACTGCAGGAAAGGCACGATCAGGCTGCGGTTCAGAGTGACCACGGGGCCCGTCCCCTTCTCTTTCCCGGCCGATCTTGCCGCGTCCTGCACAAAGCCCGGCAATGCCACCAGGTCGGCCTCCGTCAGTTCCATGGACCAGGCCCGCTCGTCGGCCAGCAGGTTCTGGCCGAACTGCGTGCCCAGCACCGCCAGCCGCGCCTTGACCGCCGTCAGCCGCTCGGCCGCCGCACCCTCCAGCGCAGCCCCCGACCGGACAAACATGCGCCGGTAAAGGTCCAGGACGCGGCCCTGCTCGGGCGTCAGCCCCAGCGCCTCGCGCCCCTGCCACAGGGTATCGATCTTCGCCCAAAGCGCCTTGTTGTTGGTGACCTCGCTGGAAAAGGCCGACATCTTCGGAGCCAGCTCGCGCATCAGCGCCTCGCGTGCCTCGGTGCTGTCCGCGCCGGCCAGATTGTAGAAGACCCCTGCCACCCGGTCGAGGTCCCCCTCCGCCAGTTCCAGCGCCTCGATCACCTCGGCAAATCCCGTCCCCGGACCGTCGGCGATGGCCGCGATCTGTGCCCGCGCCCGCGCCAGCGCCTCGTCGAAGGCCGGTCCGAAGTCCTCGTCCCGGATCTCCGCAAAGGGAGGCAACCCGAACGGAGTCTCCCACTTTTCCAGAAGCACGTTCATCGCAAATCTCCTTTGCCCGCCAAGCTAGGCGCGGCCTCCGGCAAGGTCCACCCCATGCCCTTTCACATTTGCCCGAATATCCTCCGGAGGATGCCCTTGGTCTTGCCACTGGGTCGAGGAACCTATGGCGGGGTGGCACCCGACGCCCGAGGAGGAGGCGAAGTCCGACGACGAAACGAAAGGCTTGCGCGCCAGCGCTCCGCCTAGTTGTCGGCCCGCCCGCGCGACCGCATGCGCGCCTCGAACCGTCTCAGCAGCAAGGACAAGCCGATGGTCATCACCAGGTAGAGGAAGGCCGCGACGTTGTAGGTTTCGAAATACCGGAAGTTTCCCGCCGCGGTGACCTTCGCCAGCTGCGCCACGTCCGAAATCCCCAGAACCGCCACCAGCGAGCTGTCTTTCACCATTGCCACAAAATCATTGCCCAAGGGGGGCATGATCAACCGGAATGCTTGAGGGAATCGAACATGGCGAAACCGCTGCCAGCCGTTCAGCCCCAATGCCATCGCCGCTTCGACCTGGCCCTTGTCCACCGCCTGCAGACCCGCCCGGAAGATCTCGGCCAGGAAGGCGGAATAGGCCAGCATCAGCGCCAGCACCGCCCGCCAGAGGAGCGGCACGTCGCGGGTCCGCATCACCTCGTCCCCGACCAGCGCATTGATCCCCGCCACCACGCCCGGGACCAGCACGAAGGCGACGTAGAGGAGAAGCACGACGATTGGCACTCCCCGCATCACCTCGATGTAGAACCGCGCAAGCTGGCGCAGGACCAGGAACCGCGAAAGTCCCATCATCGCCAGCCCCAACCCCATCGCGCAGGCGCCCGCGTAGGCCACGACGGCAACGGTCAGGGTAACCACCAGGCCCTTCGACAGGACCTTCAGCGCCGAGGCATAGACCTCGTTCGCCAGCATCTCGTACAAAAGCCAAAGGCCGGTGACCACCAGGATCACCAGCCACCAGGGAAAGTCCTTGTCCGGCTCGGAACTTGGCGTCATGCGGATGCCCCCGGCCGCGCGGACCAGGGGCCTGCCTTCATTCGCCCATCTTGTATTCGACGAACCACTTCTGGTTCAGCGCATCCAGCGTCCCGTCCGCCTTCATGCTGGCGATCGCGGCGTTGACCGGCGCCACCAGCTCCGACCCTTTCGGGAAGATGAAGCCGAAATCCTCGGACGCGAGCGGCTCGCCGATGATCTTCAGCCCGCCGTTCGACGCCTGCACATAGCCGTTCGCCGCCGTGGAATCCGACAGCGTCAGGTCCACGTCGCCCGCCTTCAGCGCCTCAAGCCCGGCACCGAAGGTCTCGAACTTGATGATCCGCGGGTTTTCCTCGTTGCCGTCCAGGATGTTGTAGACCGCCGCGTAGAAGGGCGAAGTCCCCGGCTGCGCCGAAACGAGCAGCTCCGGATCGGCCGCGAAGGACGCCGCGTCGGTGAAGCGCTCCTCGTCGCCGCGCACGATCATCAGCATTTCCGACCGCATGTAGGGCTCCGAGAAGTCCACCTTCTCCTTGCGCTCGTCCTTGATGGTGATCCCGGTCATGCCGAGGTCGAACTGGCCCTCCGAGACCGCCGGGATCATCGCGTCCCAGCTGATGTTCTCGTATTTCACCGTGATGTTGAGCCGCTTGGCGATCTCGGCCATCGCGTCGTATTCCCACCCCACGGCCGCGCCGTCCTTGTCCAGGAACTGCAGCGGCGGATAGGCGTTCTCGGTCACCACGACGACTTCCTTGCCCGCAAGGTCCGGCAGGTCCTGTGCAAGCGCGGGGGCGGTCAGGGCGGCAAGGCCGGCAAGGGCAGCAGCAGTCAGTTTCATCGGTCAGTCTCCGGGGCTGATTGATCAAATCCCGACTATGCCATGCCGCCACAGCGATGCAAGCCGCTCGGCGACTGTGCATCCATGCACTTCGCGCCGCCCCGGCTGCAGAATTGCTCCGCGCACGCCGATCCCCCATCTTCCCCGCAAGCTTGGAGAGCAACATGACCCGGATGCCGACCTATTTCATCAGCCACGGCGGCGGCCCCTGGCCCTGGATGCCCGACTGGCGCGCAATGTTCGTCAATCTGGAAGCCTCCTTCGTGCAGATGGTCAAGGATCTGCCGGAACGCCCAAAGGCCATTCTGATGATCTCGGGCCACTGGGAGGATGACAGCTTCGCCGTCATGTCGAGCGCAAGCCCTCCGATGGTCTACGACTATCACGGTTTCCCGCCCCACACCTTCCAGATCCAGTACAAGGCCCCCGGCGCCCCCGACCTCGCGCAGCGGGCGCATGACCTGATCAAGGCCGCGGGCCTTCCGGTCCGGCTGGACCCGAAGCAGGGCTACGACCACGGCACCTTCGTGCCCGCCTACGTCATGTACCCCGATGCCGACGTGCCCTTGTTCCAGATCTCTCTGCGCAAGGGCTACTCTCCGGCCGAACACTTCGCCCTTGGCCGCGCCCTGGCCCCCCTGCGCGACGAAGGCGTGCTGATCGTCGGCTCTGGCCTCTCCTACCACAACCTGCGTCTCTTCGGGCCGGGCGCCAAGGTCCCGTCGGACGCCTTCGATGCCTGGCTTGCCGACACGATGGCGGCCGAGCCGAAGGACCGCACCAACCGCCTGCTCCATTGGGAAGAGGCCCCCTATGCGCGGGTCTGCCACAAGGAGGAAGACCATTTCGTCCCCCTCTTTGCCGCCCTCGGCGCGGCCGAAGGCGAGACAGCACAGATGGTCTACCACGACACGGGCCTCTTCGGCGGGGTCACTGCGTCGAGCTACCGGATCGGGTAAGGACGGTGGGCGATCCGCCCACCCTACACCCGTTCCCGGCAGACCGGCCGACGGTATCCCAGCACAGGCGTAGGGTGAGCGCTTCGCCCATCTCCCCCCTTCCCAACCCCGGCATTCCGGTCCACCCTGCCCGGGAAGGAGCCGCCGATGGACCCCGCCACTCTCACCGCTTCCGCCCTCGCGGACCTGATCCGCACCCGACAGTTCTCCGCGGTTGAGGCCGTGCGGGCGACCCTTGACCGCATCGACCGGCTCAACCCCGGCCTCAACGCCATCGTGCAGCGCCGCGACGAGGACGCCCTGGCCGAGGCCCGCGCCATCGACGCCCAGATCGCCAAGGGTCAGGACCCCGGCCCCCTTGCGGGAGTCCCCGTCACGGTAAAGGTCAACATCGACCAGAAGGGCCACGCCACCACCAACGGCCTGCGCATCCAGGAAAACCTGATCGCCGAGGAAGACAGTCCCCCGTCCGCCAACCTCCGCCGCGCCGGTGCCGTGATCGTCGGCCGCACCAACACCCCCGCCTTCTCGCTGCGCTGGTTCACCCGCAACTCGCTACACGGAGCCACCAGGAACCCCGCCTTCCCCGCCCTCACGCCCGGAGGCTCCTCGGGCGGGGCCGCCTCTGCAGCCGCCGCCGGTCTCGGCCCCATTGCTCACGGCACCGACATCGCGGGATCGATCCGCTACCCCGCCTATGCCTGCGGGATCCACGGCCTCCGCCCCGGCCTCGGCCGTGTCCCGGCCTTCAACGCCACCGCCGGCGACCGGCTGATCGGCGGGCAACTGATGGCCGTCTCCGGCCCCCTCGCCCGCAGCGCTGCCGACCTGCGCCTTGGGCTGCAGGCCCTGTCGCAGCCCGACATGCGGGACCCCTGGCACACCCCCGCCGCCCCCGCGCCCTACTCCAAGCGCGCGGCGCTCGCCCTCACCCCCGACGGCCTCCAGACCGACCCGGCGATCCAGCAGGCCCTGACAGACACCGCCAAGACCCTCGAAGCGAATGGCTGGGAGATCGGCTCCCCCACCCTCCCCCCTTTCCGCGAGGCGATGGAACTGCAACTTACACTCTGGCTCTCCGAATTCGGCCTGGGCGGCGCGGAGGCCATCGCCCGCGAAGCCGACCCCGATGCCAGTTTCGTCCATGCCCAACTCACCAAACTCGCCCCGCCCCCCACGCTGGAAAGCTTCATGCGCGCGCTCCAGTCCCGCGCCCGCCTCGCCCGCCTCTGGCGCGGCTTCTTCGCTGACTGGCCGGTCCTGCTGACCCCGGTCTCAGGACAACTTCCCTTCCCCGATCACTATGACACCAGCAGTCCCGAAGCCTTCGTCGAGGTGATCGAGGCCCAGATGCCCCAGATCGCTCCACCCTTCATGGGCCTCCCCGGCCTGACCGTCACCACCACGCGCACCGCCACGCACCCCCTCGGCATCCAGGCCCTCGCCGACCGGGGACAGGAGCACATCCTCCTCGACCTCGCCGACCTCCTTGCCCCCGAAATCCCCGCCGTGACCCCGTAGTCGGGCTTCACCCCGACTCCCTTGCCCGACTCACCGCATCGGCTCATCTTCTCTCCGGGCTTTCCTGGGAGGGTCCGATGCCCGCAACACCGCTAGACCCGGAAGAGGTCCTCGACTTCTGGTTCCCCGACACCGGCTACTGGACTGACCAGCAGCGGTTCTCCCAGTGGATCTACGACCGGATGCAGGGCGGCATGGACCAGGCGATCTGCAGCCGCTTTGCCGATCTGACCGTGGCCGCAGCAAGGGGAGAGGTCGATCATTGGGCCAAGACCCCGCGCGGTCGCCTCGCCCTACTGCTCGTCCTCGACCAATTCCCCCGCTCGCTCTGGCGCGACAGGCCTGCGGCCTTCGGGCAGGACATCAAGGCCACCCGTCTGGCGCTCGAGGGCATCAGCAACGGCCACGCCGCATCCGCAGCTCCGTGGGAACGGATGTTCTATGCCATCGCCCTTGGTCACTGCGAAGGCCCGGACCATCTGGACCGGCTCGCGCTGATGGAGCAGTTCTGCGAAGACCTCATCGCCGACCTGCCGCCCAGCCTGCCCGAAACCGGCAACCGCATCCGCGCCCAGAACGCCCGCGTGCGGCAGGTGATCGAACGGTTCGGCCGCCATCCGCACCGTAACCCGATCCTCGGTCGCATCTCGACGCCCGACGAAGAGGCCTACATCGCCACCGGCGACTTCCCGCATGTGGCAAAGGGACCGCGACCGGGGTGACCTTCGGAATGGCTGGAACCACCATGACACGGCTCCTATCCGGGCTGCGGAGAAAACCTGCGGCTGTCCATTTGCCCTTTCCCAAACATCTCCCCGAAGGCTCTTCCAAGCCGGTTGGCCGCGGGCCCTCGCGGAGGGAGTCTTCGTGGTTCGACGCCCGACCGCACCGCGGCCAGCCGTGCTCGGAAAACGTGGGTGGGGTCGGCTGTTCCAAACCTTAAGACAAGGTAAACAGAAAAACACAAGTCATTGATTCAAATAAATTATCAGACTTTGTCCACCGTGGACAGACTCAGTGCTGTCCCCCACATACCTCGCAGTCCGCCCGCTTCTTGACCCCGATCACCCGCGTCTCCATATACAGTGCATCGTGGATCATCAGCCGCCCCGCCAGCCCCTCCCCGGCCCCCGTGACCCACTTCACCGCCTCCATCGCCATGATCGACCCGATCACCCCCGGCAACGGCGCCGCCACCCCCGCCTCGGCGCAGGTCGGAACCAGCCCGGGGGCGGGCTTCACCGGGAAAACGCAGGCATAGCACGGCCCCCCCTTTGCAGGGTCGAACAACGACACCTGCCCCTCCCACTGCGTGATCGCCCCGGAAATGAGCGGTACCCCCGCCGCCACGCAGGCCCGGTTCACGAGGTAGCGCGTCTCGAAATCATCGGTCCCGTCCAGTACCAGATCAAAGTCCCGCACCAGGTCCACTGCGATCTCCTCCGAGAGCCGCCGATGATAGGAGCGTACCTCGATGAACGGGTTCAATTCCCGCATCGCGACCTCCGCCGAGAAGACCTTCGGCATCCCGATCCGCCCGTCGGTGTGGATCACCTGCCGTTGCAGGTTCGACCCCTCCACCACGTCATGGTCGATCACCCCGATCGTCCCCACCCCCGCCGCAGCAAGATACAGCAGGACCGGAGAGCCCAGTCCCCCGGCCCCGACGACCAGCACCTTCGCCGCCTTCAACCGCTTCTGCCCCGGGCCCCCGATCTCGCGCAGGATGATGTGGCGGGCGTAGCGGTCCAGCTCGGCCTCGCGGAAGGCCGCCGACGTCGTGGCTGCGGCCGGTTCGACGGCCTTCCGCCGCTTCACTGCACGCAGGACTTCGCGGTAGCCCAGAACAGCCGCCGCCAGCAGGCCGAAGACCGTCCAGCCCCGGATGTCCCCGCCTGTAATCCGTGCGAGGGGATTCTCCACCTGGAACGGCAGATGCGCGATCATCAGGATCCCCCACCAGCCCGCAGCAAGCCAGATCCAGCGCGGACCCCAGCCGCGCCAGCGGCCCAGCGCCCAGAGGCCAAGGAACCCCAGAAGCCCGATCATCCCCGGAACCCGGTCGACCCGAACCCGCCCGTCCCCCGCGCCGTCTCGTCCAGACTGTCCACCACCGCGAAGCCCACCTGCACCACCGGCGCCACCACCACCTGCGCCACCCGGTCGCCGTGGCGGATCGTGTAAAGCTCGGTCCCGAGGTTGATCAGCGACACCCCCAGCGGCCCCCGGTAATCGCTGTCGATGGTCCCCGGCGTGTTCGGCAAGGTGATCCCATGCTTCGAGGCCAGCCCCGACCGCGGCCGCACCTGCATCTCATACCCTTCGGGGATCGCCACCCTAATCCCGGTCGGACAGATCGCCCGCTCCATCGGCGCAAGCACCAGCCCCGCCTCCCGCTCCGCCTCGGGGAAGTTCGCACAGAGGTCCGCCCCCGCCGCCCCCGCGGTCTGATAGGCCGGCAAAGGCAGGCTCCGGTCAGCCCAATCCTCCCACAACACCTGCACCACCGGCCCCATCGCCCCGCCTTTCATCTTTGCCAAAATATCCCCGCCGGAGGCTCCGATAGCGGCTCCCTAGCGCAACGCCTCGGCAATCCGCGCCGCGAGCTTCCGCGCGACCTCGTCCTTGCCCATCCGCGGCCAGGCCTCGGCACCTGCGTCCGAGATCAGCACCACCGCATTCTCGGCCCCACCCATGATCCCCGTCGCGGGCGAGACGTCATTCGCCACGATCCAGTCGCAACCCTTCCGCGCCCGCTTGGCCGTGGCATGGGCCACCACATCCGTCGTCTCCGCTGCGAAGCCCACCACCAGCCGCGGCCGCTTCGACCCCTTGGAAACCGTGGCCAGTATGTCCGGGTTCTCGGCAAATTCCAGCACCGGGGCCTTGCCCGACCCGTCCTTCTTCATCTTCTGCGCGCTCGCATTGGCCACCCGCCAATCCGCCACCGCCGCCGCCATCACCGCGGCATCCGCGGGCAAGGCCGCCTCTACCGCCGCCGCCATTTCTCGCGCCGTTTCAACCCGCACCACCTCCACGCCCATCGGTGGAGGCACCGAAGCGGGCCCGGTCACAAACGTCACCGAGGCGCCCAGATCGCGCAGCGCCGCCGCCAAGGCCGTCCCCTGCGCACCCGAAGACCGGTTGGCGATATAGCGCACCGGATCGATCGGCTCGTGCGTGGGACCTGAGGTCACCACGACATGCTTTCCCGCCAGGGGCCCTCCGCCCAGCGCCGCCTTGATCGCCTCGACGATTGCCGCCGGTTCCGCCATCCGCCCCGGCCCGTACTCGCCGCAGGCCATCTCGCCCTCGTCCGGGCCGACCGCAAGCACCCCGTCCGAACGCAAGGTCCCAAGGTTCCGCTGGGTGGCGGCGTGCTCCCACATGCGCACATTCATCGCTGGCGCCACGAGAACCGGCTTGTCCGTTGCGAGAAGGAGCGTCGAGGCCAGATCGTCCGCCCGCCCCGTGGCCATCTTCGCCAGCAAATCCGCCGTCGCCGGGGCCACCACCAGAAGGTCTGCCGACCGAGACAGCTCAATATGCCCCATCTCTGCCTCGGAGGTCAGGTCGAAAAGCGCCTCATGCACCTTCGACTTCGCCAGCGCGCCCACGGAAAGGGGGGTGACGAATTCCGCACCCGCCCGGGTCAGCACCGGCACCACCGCGCCGCCCGCCTTCTGGATCAGCCGGATAAGCTCCAGCGCCTTGTAGGCCGCGATCCCGCCACCGATGATCAGAAGTATGCGCTTGCCAGCCAGCATGATGCCCCTCGCCCCGTTGGCGGGACGTTAGGCGCGTCGCGCGGCAAACTCAATCGCCCGGCGACAGGACGGGTCTACCGTCGCCTGTTGGGACGCGCGTTTTCAGGCCGGGACAATAGGTCGACATCTCCAAGGCAAGTCGGACGAAGCTTCGAAAGAGAAAGCGCCGCTCGGAGATGCAGACTTTCGCCCCGACCAGCGTGTTGACGTAGCGATCATGGGTCCGGATCACGCGCTTCTGGTCGCCAAGATCGACAAGCACGGCGCGAGAATGCAGTCCCATCTGCGGCAGGTACCGCACAGTGACCACATTTGCGGGGAAATACCGAACCGATACAATCATGTCGAAGCGCAGTATCGCCAAGGCAACGAAGGCAAGGGTCACAGCCCCCAAACCCCAACCCGTTGCCGAAGCTTTCACACCGCCGCCCCATCTGCGGACCAACGGGTCAACTGTAAAGGTAGTGCCAGTTCCCGCAAGGCAGAGTGCACGGCCAGACTGCGTCGTGCCTGCGCAATTACAGGAAGTTGCGGACCTCACGTGATTGGTTATCAAGGCACTTGCGCATCTTGGCGAAGGCCGCCGCTTCCAGCTGACGCACCCGTTCTTTCGACAGGCCCAGCTCCTCGCCAAGGCTTTCCAGCGTCCGGCCCTCGTCCTTCAGCTTGCGCTCGGCAACGATGTAGCGCTCGCGGGGATTCAGGCCCTGCATCGCCTTGACCAGCCAGCCGCGCAACCTTTCGCCGTCGTGCGCACCTTCCACGGCCTCGGCAGCCTGCACCCCGTCGTCCTCGAGCGCGTCGATCCATTCGCGGCCATCCTCGTCCGAGGACTGGGTGGCGTTCAGCGAATAGTCGCTTCCCGACAGCCGGCCTTCCATCATCTCGACATCCGCCACCGGCACGCCGACCTCGGCCGCGACCATCTGGCGCAGTTGATGCTGGTCAAGGACCTCGCCGCGCTGCGAGGCTTCACGTTCCAGCTTGGCCTGGACCCGGCGCAGGTTGAAGAACAGCGCCTTCTGGCTGGAGGTCGAGCCCGTCCGCACCATCGACCAGTTCCGCATCACGTAGTCCTGGATCGAAGCCTTGATCCACCAGACCGCGTAGGTCGAAAACCGGACCCCGCGTTCGGGATCGAACTTGTCGGCAGCCTTCATCAGACCAAGGCTTGCTTCCTGGATCAGGTCGTTCATCGGCGCGCCGTAGCGGCGAAACTTGGAGGCCATCGAAATCGCCAGGCGCATGTAGGCGGTGATGAGCCGGTGGAGCGCCCGCTCGTCGCGATGGTCGCGCCAGGCGCGGGCCAGGCGCAGCTCGGTTTCCGCATCAAGGAGTTCGGCCTTCATCGCTTGGCGCGACACGCCGAGGTCGGTATATCCGTCTAGAGCCATGACCACCTCCATTGTCCTGCCGCGGCTTTTCCGCCTGTTATTGTCCCTTCTACGAGGCTAACCCGTGACCGGATCACTCCCGCCCCTCACTCTTGTCATCGGCGGTGCCCGGTCGGGAAAATCCACCTTCGCCGAGACGCTGGTGACCGCCAGCGGCCGCCCTCGTCGCTACATCGCCACCGCCGAAGCCTGGGACGACGAGATGCGTGACCGCATCGCCCGCCACCGCGAGGACCGGGGGCCCGCTTGGACCACGGTCGAGGCTCCGCTCGATCTTGCCGGGGCGCTTGGCTCGGCGCGCCCCGACGAGTCCGTCCTGGTCGATTGCGCAACGCTCTGGTTGACGAACCACCTTCTTGCCGATCACGACCTGGCCGCCGGGACCACCGAACTGATCGCTGCGCTCGCTGCCTGCCCGGCCCCAGTCGTCGTCGTAACCAACGAGACCGGTTGGGGAATTGTTCCGGAGAATGCGCTGGCCCGACGGTTCCGTGACGCGCAGGGTCGCCTCAACCAGCGCCTCGCCGCCGAGGCGGGACTGGTTGTCACCGTGATTGCCGGACTGCCAATGGTACTGAA
>Ga0208243_1000281_pt1 | contig 34667 bp, 22 predicted proteins | sample Subbio2Aug_QV12A_FD_184826 | JGI IMG/M metagenome (GOLD analysis project Ga0208243, IMG submission 184826) | Serpentinite rock and fluid subsurface biosphere microbial communities from McLaughlin Reserve, California, USA - CR12Aug_QV12A (SPAdes) | ecosystem: Environmental > Terrestrial > Deep... | reverse complement strand
TCATGGCAGATACTATCTGCGATTCGGTAAATCTTCCTTTTTTCATGTCTTTCAAAGTTTAAAATTAACAAGCTTTTTCCCGTTAACTCTAACCAAGAATGGACAACTTTTTGGGGGAGCCTACAATGTGAACATGCTTTGGGCAAACTTACTACTATCTATGAAAAGCTGCACAAAAAGAAGGGCTTAACCGATTTTTCAGATTTATCATTTTATGGATTCATTGTAAATTATTACTTCTGCACATTATATATGAGACTTTTAGAAGCCGACTCAAATACGGAATTAGCAGTACAAAAAGACTGTTTTTCACTTATTACTTTGAATAGAAAATTATATGAAGAATCAGGAAGCAGATACAAGGATGTATATGACGAAAATAATGCACTATTAAGTCAATTATTATTTTCAGAATTACATTTAAAAATTTCACGTATTCAAAAAGAGTCTATTAGCATAGACAATAGAGAATTATTAGAATTCAACAAGTCCATTATCCTTACAAATGAAGATATTACTGAGGGTTTTCGTCTTTTACAAATAATGCATAAAATATTAAATAATAATGAGAATCATTTTGTTAATTGGTTCGTATCTCCTACCAGATAAAATAAGGTTGCCTAAAATTTATTATACTAAATGGATTATAAGGAAATCCTTTTACATAATTTCTTTCACTTTTATTTTATATCCCAATCTCTATAATTAACAGGCAACTTATTCAATTCATTCTTTAAAATTTTCCACTCCGGTAAAAAATAATTCATATACCCTACGAAACGATCATTATGATTGCGTTCTAATAAATGAACCATTTCGTGTACAACAATGTATTCTATGCAACGAAAAGGCTTCTTTGCCAATTCCAAATTAAACCAAATACGCTTTGCATCTATATTACAAGTACCCCATTTGGTTTTCATCTTTTTAATAGCAAACTCATTAACGGTTACATCCATCTTCTTTTCCCACTTACTGATAATAGGTAGTATTAGAGCCTTTAACTGTGCCCTATACCATTCTTCAATTATAGTAGCTCGTTTTTTAATTTTGGTATTCGGACGTACATATAGTTCAATTGTTTTGTGCTTTAAATGAACCATAGGCGTTTCATTTCGCTCAATAACTTTTAATTGATATCGATCCCCTAAGTAATAATGGCTTTCTTTATTCAGAAACTCACGCGGGGTTTCTCTAATTTGTTCACTAAGTTTTTTTTGCTGCTTTTTTATCCAACCAATTTTTGAAATGGCATAAATTCTTATCGTATCAAGCGTCATACGCTCTGGCGCAGCAATTCGTACTCTACCTTTCGGAGGGTATACACTGAGATGAATATTTTTTATATTCTTTATCTCAACATCTATGGTGATATCACCCAGTTTTAGTTGATCCATTAATACTCTGCCTGATTTTTTATAATGGTGAAAACTCTTTCAACTTCTCCAAAGTCTTTGAGAATTTCGTATAAAGCTCCTTTTACTATCTTTTCACGCGGATCATTTCCTCGCCATGAGTCCGGCTTTACTTCCATAATTTTATCATGTATCTGAAGAGCTAGTTTTTCATTTTTTTCAAGATTGTTGTACAAAGCTCTTTGTGCTGGCGTTTTAAGTGATAGGGGATTATCATCCCCCTTTCCATTTTGTACTTGGTCGGCTAGAGCGGCTATCTTTTTCAAAAATAATTCATAAGATATCGCATTATTCTTTCTTTCCTTAATAACAGCATTTAACAGCTTGCTCATCTCACTATAAAATGCCGGATCAATAAGGTGGTCTTTAATGATCTTTTGTCTAACATTGTTTTCTATTGTTTCAGCAATTGCTTGTTTACTAGATTTATTACCTGCAGGTAAATTATTGATGGCTTCTTCAATCCCGGCTTTAGTAATGATCTCAAGCAACGACATATCTTCAAACTTTGATATAACCCTTGAGTCATCTGCCTGAATATAATTATCAATCAAGTGCCTCATATCTGCCTCATAGGTTTTCATATCAAGCGTTTCATTGCTTGCCATTTTTATTACTTCTCTTAGTTTAATGGCTTTATCAACGTTTGATCTAATACCAGTAATTTCATCGTTACTATATCCAGCTTCTTCTAAATCTTCTGCCGAATTTGCGTAAGCCCGTATCAATGCGATAACTGATTTATATAAGGCTGTACGTCTCAGTTCTGTATTCTTTAAGTCTTGCTCTATTTCAGGATTACCGCAGAAATAATGGATATACTCCTTGTCGCCCTTTGGAGGTTCTACAGGTTCCAATAATAGGTGTAGTTCTTCTAAAGCCCCGTCAAGTCTTTCCTTACCTTTCTTCAATCTCTCTTTGATTAGGATATCACAATCTTCTTTTCGAAAATGATCATAATCGAGTTCTGAAGTATATACTTGTATAGCGCCGGTTCCCTCTTCGTTAACCAAGTTTTTAAAGAGGTCTTTATAATCTATAATATAGCCGAAATCTTTATCATCAGAATCGAGTCTATTTACCCTACAGATGGCTTGAAACAATCCATGATCGCGCATTTTTTTATCAATATATAGGTAGGTGCAGGAAGGAGCATCAAAACCAGTTAATAGTTTATCAACTACTATCAATAAACACATATTAGCAGGCTCTTTTACAAACTTAGCTTTAGCATTATCCTCATATGTTTCTGTTTTTGTTTTTCCTGTCGCAGGTACTACGTCTTTTAGTAGATCAACATAAGTATTATAAATAAACTCTTTTTCGGTTTCTGTATTTTCACCGGTATCCTCGGTTGTAATATCCTTTGTTGCCGGATTGTACGATGTAATAATTGCACACCTATCTTGAAAACTAGATCTTTGAAATGCCTCAAAATATTTACAAGCTTCATAAATACTACCTGCTACTAAAATTGCATTCCCTCTCTTTGAACTTAACCTAGACTTAGTTGAAAAATCAAAGAATATATCTGTAACTATTTTTTCTATCCGTGATTTTGAACTTAGCAGTTTCTGCATCGTTCCCCATTTTTGCTTGAGAGCTGTTTTCTGAAAATCATTTAGCCCTCTGGTTTTAGTAGCAAACCATGTATCTACTTTTTCCGGCGATGATAGCTTCTGATCAATATCTCTGGCTTCATATACCAAGTCTTTCACTACATTATCTTCAACCGCTTCATTAAATTTGTATGTATGAATATACTTACCAAATATCTCTAGACTGGTTTGCTTGTCAGACTTGAGCAGGGGAGTGCCGGTGAATCCAATAAATACAGCATTCTGCAATATAGCTTTCATTACCTTATGTAATCTGCCACTTTGGGTTCTGTGGCATTCATCCACAAATACAAAAAGCTCTCCTACTATTTTAGTGGGTGTGTTTTTTAGTTCCTCAATAAAAGTATCGAAGTCTTCTACATCTCTTTTACCAAACTTATGAATGAGTGAACAGAGTAGACGTGGTGAGGGTTGACCCAATTGATGCATTAGCTCTTTTCCGCTGGATGTTCTTTTCAAAGGCTCTCCGGCATCATTAAATACTCTTTCAATTTGCTTATCTAATTCGTCCCTATCGGTTAAAATTGCAACACGTGCATTAGGATTATTTTTTAAAATCCATTGTGCTAGCAATACCATTACAATGCTTTTGCCGCTGCCCTGTGTATGCCAAATAATTCCTCCCTCTCTTCGTCGTACATGTTCCTGCGCTGCTTTGATACCAAAATATTGATGGTACCTGGGTAGTTTTTTCAACCCACCATCAAATAATACAAAGTCGCGTATGATTTCTAACAGGCGAGCTTTGTTACAAATTTTAATCAGATATTTATCTAATTGCAGTCTACTATTGTCTTCTATATCTTCCTTCCAACTTAGAAAGAACTTTTCAGGTGTACCAATAGAACCATAGCGCAGGCCTTCTGTATCATTACCCGCCATCACCAATTGTATGGTCGTAAAAAACTGCTCGATAAATTCCTTCTGCTGATTCACCAGATTTTGCCGAATACCATCTCCGATAGATACTGTACTTCTTTTCAGCTCTAATACTCCAATTGCAATACCGTTGATATATAAAACAATGTCCGGACGTTTCTCACGATTCCCTAGACAAGTAACCTCCTCGGCTAGAGCAAAATCATTTTTTTCCGGTTCATCCCAATTAATAAATTGTACACGCTCATATCGATCACTTGGATTTTCTTTTACTTCATGCCCATAGCGCAGCAGCTTATATACTTCTTTATTGTTATCATACAAGTTTTGGTCATAATTGCGTGCTGCTGTCTGTAATTTATAAACAGCTCGTTTAGCTAATTCTAACGGATATGCAGCCTTCTTCACTAAATAGTCAAGCAGGATTTCTTCTTCTACATTACTATTGTTTAAACGATCTTCCCAATTGCCTAAATAGGTATAGTTTAGATCCTCCCTAAATAGTTTTACTATTCGGTTTTGGGTTAGACGTTCTATTTGAGCTACTTGATTTATCATTTTATAAAGAATTAAAATCTGCACATATTTCGTGTATCAACGATAGGAGTGTGTCTTCATTTGGACATGATTTTGAGTATACTGTTTGTTCTTCGTCCCAAACAAATCCATTACCCTCCAAAACACTTCTGATTTCTTCACTTATCTCAATTTGACTTCTATTACCTTTAGCCTTACCGAATTCTGCCACGAATTCGTTTTCGAGCCTATATATTTTAAGTTCATAATTTTTCTTTTTATAAAACCAATCATAAAATACGATATAACTATAATCATCATTATTTTTCACTTCCCCTTTATCAACTTTCAAGAAAGGCTTAAAACGTATTAACTCACCAACCAAATTTTCTAAGTAGAAGTTGTACAAATACATATCAATATGTTTGTGATTGGCCTGAGCTTGAGAATAAAGTTCGATAAATCCGTTATCGGAAAATTTTATAAATCCTTGAGAACAATACGCTAAAAGTTTCAGGTTTTTAATAAAATATCGTCTCCAATCATCTGGAAGATCATTACTAATAATCTGAAGTGATTCAACAACAAGGTTTTCATTAAAGCGATTATCATCGATTAAATATTTTACATAGCATCTTCCTTTTTTCCAATAATCATCCGGATCAACAGCTGTGAAACGTAATAATCTTTTCCAACTATAATCTCTTTGATAGTTACTTACATTTTTTGAGCTACAAAAATTATATCTGTCATTTGAAGCCGAAATCAAATAATCACCTTTAGTTAATAAAGAACGTTCTAATAAATAGTCCTTATTTGCATCTGTGTCATAAATAGCGAAAAGTGCAATTGACTTACGATTGTATTTTTCAAACAGAGAAAGATAATTTTCATCATCCGCTTGATTCCAATCCACATTTCCATTCGCTATGAAATAGTCCCAAATTCCCGAAAACTCAAATAAATAGGCAATCTGTCCTTTATGAAAACTACTTTGTTCAGATTTTTCGATAACGGATTCCCAAATACTTGATTTACTGATTAAGTGTGCTTTGAGTCTTTCTTCTTCGATCTGCCAGCTCGAGAAGAAATCAATACTAACTTCGTTACTAGTTAAATACTGATAAATATTATCAGAATGTTGTAATAGTGTATCGATGCTTTTAAATCCATTCACCATCTGTTCCGCATCTTCAATCCTTGTGTTGTCTATAAGATTATGGACCACTCGCATCCACTGGTTAAAATTATTTTTTTCATTTTTATAACGAATTAAATATTTCAGATAAGCATATAGCATGAGCCTCTCAGGCATAGAAAGCGAGTATTTTAATGCCTTTTCGAATACATCATCTTCATTGAAATAAAAGCTTGTAGATAAATGCTTTTTGATTTTTTGGTCTCCATTTGCAAATACATCGAAAGACTCTATCAGAAGTTGAATGAAATTCTTACTTAATACTCCTAAGGACTTAAACCGGTAAAATGAGATGTTCTCAGTTATTTCTGAGGTGGCAGTATCATTTTTGATAAGTTCTTTAATTGTTTCTATCTCAAGCGGTTTCTCAAGAATATATTGAGTCGCTATGATAGCTCTTATGAAATTCATTAATTCCTCGTCATATGTATCTGGTTTGCCAACAAGTGCTCTATATTGCCAAAACAAATTCGCCCACTTAGTATCGATTTGAAACGAAAAATATTCTTTTGCTGAAACCAGATTATCATTTAACACATATTTCTTCTCATCATTTTCAAAAAGTGTATCAATATGCTGCTCCAGTTTTGCCTTAAAATTTTCAAATGAAGTGAGGGGCTTCCCTCTAGAGTTCATTTTTATATATAAGTCATCAGTTAACTTAAATTCGTTTAAATCAAGAAAGAGAAAAGTAATTATTGGATTATCAATATCTACCAATCTTTCATAAAAATCTTTCCTAGTATTAAACTTTTCATGAATCGCATCAAGCATTACTAAAATTGACTGAATTGTAGGATCATAACTCCATGATAAATAAAACCAGCCCTTATCCTTGATCAAATTGGATAATGTATTACTAGTAAGATCTTTGCTTAATACGCTTGCTATATCTATTTCGTTGGTTAATAATGCATTGATAAAATCTGAACTACTCGGTCTTGTTAGATAAGTAAATCTTGAATTTTTTTCTCTTAGTAAGAGGTTTTTAAACTTTTCGGAATTCCCTGATATGTTTGCTAGATACCAGTGAAGTAAAAAAAGTGTCGTAAGTCTTTGCTGTCCATCAAGTGGAATAAATTTATTTGCAGAAACCTCTTTTATAGTTGTTCCATAAACAAAATCAAGATCTCGATGAGCAGTCCCTTCATTAAGGTAATCATAAAGTGCATTTAAAAATAATTCGCGTACCTCTCGCTTACCTTTTCTTCCCTGTGCATAGTCTCGTTGAATGATAGGAATCTCAACAGTGAAGTTATATTCTACAAATAGTTGAATAAAGGATAATCGTTTCCCTACCAACCTTGTGTCTATTGCACTCATACTATTTTCGGTTTTACTAAGTACTCATTTAATACTCGCTTGATAGCACTTAAATAATCATGCGCATCTGTTTTTTTCCAATACATAACATCTTTCATTTGTTTACTATAATATTTCAAAAACAGATTCTTAGTACAAATAGGAACAAATACACCTTTCATGTCATTTTGTATAATCCTATTACGCTTAATTGGAAACATGGCATTACCATAACTTCTATTTGTAGATTCATCCAATAAAGCCAGATTGGAAATTCCATCATTGTCTTTTATTTCATCTTCTTGGAATTCAGCCTTAATACTTTCATATAAAGAATCAAATTCTGCCTCATCATATTTTTCGGCTTCTAAAATATTTATTAAGCGTTCACAGTAACTTTTATGCAATTCATTCTCGATCGATTCAGCTACAAATTCTTTTTGTAGTTCTGCTTCAGTTTTTGTACCATCATCCCCTACATTATTACCAAACCCATTAAGACCGGTGAAGTATTCTAAGATATCCAGAGCCCACTGTTTTCTATTATTATGAGTAATGTTTTTTTCAGTTTGGGAATTAACGTGTTCAATGTCCCACTTTTCTTCCTTGTATTTATTAAATGGGAATCTCATTTCGGCTTTTTGTGTTTCCAAAATGGTTTGAATGTTAAATAAAAGCAGAACCTTTTTGATAGCCTTTTTGTGATCATGAAAGTTTAACGAGTCAAGATCAGTTTTAGGCATCTGGTTTTCGATAAGTTTTTTTAAATGAAGAACGAATGCCGTTTTTGAACTGGTCTTTGAGGTATCAATCAAAGTGTTAATATTCTCTCCACATTCTATTAAGAATCCTAGTAGGTGATATAACTCTCTATCATTATACCATTCTTCGAGTCTGAGAAAGTATTCTTTCACTGAAAGCCAAATTGCGTCGATGTTTGGCCGTTTTCCTTCTTTAATATTTAAGTCTTTAAGAAATTCGTTAAACGTATAATATTCTTCATGGTCTTTGTGTTTTCGTTTGAGTAAATCAAATATGTATTCAATTCTATTGTCGTAATGAACAGAAACTTTCGGATTATAAATGAAATACCAAAAACTTTCATCCTGCAATTTTTTTTCCATTGCATCCCATTCGCTAGCTATCTGTAATTGCTTTAGCGTAAACTGTTCTTCAAAATTACTCTTCATTAAAAAGAGTGCTTTAATCAGTTCTGCATTTGTAAGTGGGATTTTACCAATATTCAACCTAGTGAAAATATCAATAGCAGAGTGACTTGTATTATTTTCTTCAGTCACATCATACCAAATTACTTTTACATTCTTGCCCGATACATCATCGTTTAATAAGGTTGTTAAAAAATGGATTTTTGTATTTCCGTCCTTACCGCTAAACCATTCATTCACCGCCTCATAGGCCTCACAAATATGGAAATAGTCCACATTACTATCTCGGTGTTCCAAGCTATCTGAGCTAAGTTTATCTAGAAATTCCTGACTACCCGGTCTTGTTTCATAACTAATACTATATTTCGATTTATCAAGAGCATCCATTTGCTTGATAAGACACTGCATGATAATAAGAATCGTAGTCAGCCGTTGTTGCCCATCTATAAGTTCCCAACAATCCTCTTTTCTTGAAACAACAACGGGTTGCAAACAATAAAAAACATCTTTCGACTCTTCTTGACTATTCAATCTAAAATTCCAAATATCATCTAGCAGATTGTGAACCTGCTGCTTCTTCCATCTATAGCCTCTTTGATAAGAAGGAATAAAGAAATTTTCTTTTAAGAGGTCGTTTATAGGTTTTAATATTAGCTTATCCATTATATCAATCTTGTTTTACCGGTAAGCAATTCTTGCATCATTCCTTTTTTTAGCATTTTATATTTATTATGTTTATTTTCAAAAGAGTTAATTTCAGTTTCGATATTAGAGAGTATTTCCGAAATTTCTTTCTGCTCTTCTACAGTCTGAGGACACAGGATCTCAAAATTTTGAAATGTTGGAAGTCTAAGTGAATCAACAGTAGCCTTAACGCTATTTTTCATTGCGTGTTTGCCAAAGTTTTCTCGCATGTAGAAATATATATATTTTGCAAAAAAATCTTCTTTAAAATTACTTATCATATAAACTCTTTGATGAAAATCAAATTTGCCATTTACATAATGAAAAATTTTTCCAATATTCCCTTCACCTGGGATTAAAATTGCTTCTCCGTTATATGAAAAGGTATTTATCCGCTCAACACTTTGTGACCTTACAAAAAAGGGGAATTCTCCATCCTCGACTTTATTTTGGTTATCCTTATTTCCAGTATATATATCTGCAACATCTCCTAACCTCTTCACCACCCATCCCTCCTTTGGCCTCAACAAATCCTGCATAAATCCTTGCTTAATATGCTTCTTTTTCTCAATCAGTTTTTCAAGGCTGTCGATTAATGCATCCATATCGCTTAGGGCTGTGGCGATGGCGGTTTGTTCCGATTTGGTCGGGGGAAAAGGAACTTTAAATTGAATCAAATCACCTACATTAATGTGCTTCATAGTAGAACCTGTTTCGATTTTTTTTAATCTGGATCTACCCGAATTAGAATTAAAGTAGTAACTAAAGAATAATGGATTAGATATATCCTTTTTAAATCTAGATATAATCAATGCGTGACAGTTTGAACCTGCTATTTCAATTGGTACTATAGTTGTTAATCCTACATCTCCCGTTTGAATGGTCAAAAGATCGCCTTCTTCTAAACGTGACTTTGCATTTTTTTTATGGAACTCTTTAGTTACGTATTTAATACCATTGAAGTTGAATTTATTCTCTTCAACATTATATCCTTGAATATAAAGTACATCATTATCATTTTCAGAGTAAAAGATTTTTGCCGTTCCTACAAATCCATTTGTAACCATTTTGGTTATCTGAGCTAACTCTTTTACATCCCAATCATTAGGAATTATACCTATATCGGTCTGCTTATATCCGTTCATTAATTCCATGTGAATCCCATTTTCGCAAGATGAGTATTTACCTTTTCTTCCAATTGCTTTAAATCATCTAACATAGCTGGCATTGGAGCTTCATAACGGACAGCTAATTCTTTAACCCTTTGTGTCAATCGTTGGCTAATGCGTTGCATTTCATTTTCAAATGCATTTTGCAAGTACCCCATCCATTTATCGTCTACTACTAGTGTTTTTATTTCTTCTTCAGTCAGGTCCTTGTACTTATTCCATACTTTTTCTTCTAACAAAATTTGGGCTTCTTTAATGTCTTTGTTAAACTCTTGAAGTTGATCGCTTAATTTTAGATAGGTATCCAATAGCTTCTGCTCATCGGCATCTGCTTTATTGCCTTTTATTTTCTTCAGCCGCTCTTTTACTGAAGCGGGTGTGATTTTATCCTTCTCATTTTTAGCTTCTGCCATCAGTCCATCTTCAACGCCGTGTTCTTCTTCCATGGCTTCTATTTCGGCAATTACACCATCTCTTTCAGCTTCCATTTTCTCCAATGCCATTTTATCTGCCCCGAAATATTTATTGATGAGTAAAATGGGTTTTAGCAACTTACTTTCTATTCCTTCCATTCCTTCCACTTCTTTTTCTTTTACCTTACCGTCTTTGTTTTTTGTTTGTTTCACAATGCGGTACACTTCTTTACCGGCGCTCCAGCCATCGTCAGAGATGACATATACATCATCTTGCATCAATTCTGCCCAATAAGACATCAGGTGCTGATACACGTCATAATTATCGATCAGTTGTAAGCTTCCAAATGCGGCTAATAGGCTCTCACCGAGTTCATGAATGACTTTTTTAGGTGTATCTCCTTCTTTTAGACTTTTCAGTTGGGGGACAACCGTTTTTTTCCAGCCTTCAAAAACTTCTTTTACCTTTTGTGAATACTGAACAAATTCAGGATATGAAAATATGGTGGCTTTAATCTGATCTTTCGAAACTTTCAATTCACTATACCCTTCGCGACTTGATTTTTTAAACAAATCTTTACGCAGTGTAGGATATACTTCCCAGTAGTGTTTTAACGCATTAATATCCGTATCGGGTATGCCACCAAGTAAATGTGCTGCTATATCTTGTATATCTTCTTCCTCCTGCGTATCAATGTATCGAGGAATGTTCAAGTTGAATTCCTTTGCTTCAATTTCATCAACAGGAATAATGCGGCTGTATTTTTCAATCTCTACCTGTTTGTTGAAAGTGTCTACTATTTTATGAATATCCTGATCACGCAACCTATTCTTTGGGCCATCTTTCATAAAACCCTTACTGGCGTCAATCATGAAAATGGCTTTCCTATTCGCGGCATTCTCTTTATCAATCACAATCAAACAAGCCGGAATACCCGTTCCATAAAACAGATTAGCCGGCAAACCAATAATACCTTTGATATAGCCTCGTTTAATCAGATTTTTTCGGATCTCAGCTTCTGAACCACCACGAAATAACACACCATGGGGTAAAATAACTGCCGCCTTACCATTCGCTTTTAAAGAACGAAGTATGTGCAATAGAAATGCATAATCGCCATTTTTTTCAGGAGGTATTCCAAAGCCGGAAAAGCGACCATAGACATCGGCTGTTTCATTCTCAATGTTCAATCCATTGCTCCAGTTTTTAGATGAAAAAGGTGGATTGGCTACAATAAAATCGAAGAGTTTGAGTCTACCATTGTCTTCTTTAAATTGAGGGTCGGAAAGCGTGCTGTTTCCTGTACACCTGATTAAAGCTGTCGGACAATCATGAAGCACCATATTCATACGAGCCAAGGTGGCGGTAGCACTTTCTTTTTCTTGTCCGTAAATGGTTATTTTACGCTCAGCCTCATCTGCTGCTTTCAACAAAAGTGATCCGGAGCCACAAGTGGGATCATAAATAGTGGTATTCGCATTTGTGCTTTTGCTATTAATACCAATAATTTTAGCCATAATGCGGCTAACTTCTGCGGGGGTATAAAATTGTCCTTTACTCTTACCGCTCTCTGTAGCAAAATTGCGCATGAGATATTCATACGCATCGCCTAGAATATCATCGCCTTCCGCTTTATTTCTACTAAAGTTTAATTCCGGTTTTTCAAAAATGGCAATAAGATTGGTTAAACGTTTTACTTTTTCCGCTCCGGATCCTAATTTCTCAGGATTATCAAAATCTACTTTAATAGATCCTAGCGACTTATTCGCTTGTTCAATAGGTCCGATGATTTTTTTGTTGATGTCATCACCAATTGTATCCTTACCCTTAAGCGCCACCATGTCTTTAAAACTTGCTCCTTCAGGAACAGTTATAGGAGCATATGGAACACCGGCATATTTATCACTGATATACTTGATAAATAGCATGATTAAAACATAGTCTTTGTATTCACTTGCATCCATACCTCCACGTAGTTCATCACACATTTGCCAAAGGGAGGAGTAGAGTTCTGATTTTTTGATTGCCATAGGTAACTGTTTCGAATTAATCTAATTTTTATAAATTATTCTATTGATTTAAGCTTTTAATCGCATTTGATCATTAATTCTTTTCTATAGAAATTGTGTAGAGTATTTTACTTTTTTCCTTTTGCTTTATATTAATAATATTGCTGGCATTGGTATCGCTGGTATATTGTATTTCACTATTAAATTTTTCACTGTTGTAAAACCACCCATGTTCAATTCCTGCATCTGGCCTTATAATTATTTTAATTGTATTATTTTTAAGTTCAAAAAAACGATAATGAGGCAATGTATCATTAATGGCCGTAGCATTCAGAATTCCTAACTGATGAGCAAATTTTTCAACTGCTTTATTACGATTAATGTCATTTTTGAAATGATGATACAAATAGTACGGACTCTTTGCTTCTTCAAACTCTTGCCCTTTGAATTTAAATGATTCAATACTAAAACCTAATTGATTTCTCAATTGATTTACAAATTGAAGCATTAAGATGCAACCAAACGGTGTTTTGATGTATCTGTCACAATATGTTATCTCTATGTGTTGATTTTCAAGTAATGCTTTTAAATCAAGTTTATTATGTAACTGATTAATCAACACACTTGCAATTTGATCAGAAGATAAAGAGTTTGGTTCTTCTATAATTGTCTCAAAAATATTTTGTTCATCTATTTTGATTTCGATCTTATTTAATTCTTCTAAAAAAGTATCCGTATTTTTATATAGCACCCCACTGTTTATATTACTCCAATTCTGATTAAATGTTTTCACAAAAGACTCGGCCATGTATTGAACCACATTTCCATCGTCCATCTTAATTTTACAAATAGTTACTAATGGGGAGTTAGAACTAGTTTTTGTTCTCCAAAAGTCAGACCATAAAGAATATTGGATAAATGAAATTTTATCTTGTTGGTTTATGTTTGTTTTGAAATCCTCTAAAACAAAATGAATATTAATCTTATTTTGAAGTTGTTTAATAAAAGCTAATTTATCTAATTCCCACTCCGAAATATTTGCAGATCCGTATAACCAAATTTCTTTAATCTTTCCTGAGTAAATGTATCTACCAATTTCCTCTTTCAGACCGCAGTTAACCGCCTTTAGATTAGGATATACATTCGAGTATTCAATTGGAACATTCAAACTTGTAGCCCGATTTAACCATATTAGCGCTTTATTGCGATCTAGTTTATCAATATGCCATTGTGTTTGACGGTCAATTAAACATTTCGTACAAGCTTTTTCACAATTACAATATTCGAGCTTTGATTTTGAATTTATAAATACTTCATCAGCATAAAGCGTAAACTGAGAAGAATAGCCGGCTCCACCTTTAGCTGTATCGAAAATGAAGATGCTTGAATAATTATCATAGTGTTTTATACCAAATCCGATTTCACTCTCTTCAATCGCCAAAAAATGAGAAAATTCTTTTGACAATATTGCTCCCATTGTATAGAGAAAAGTATCATCATTTGACAATTGATTATTTTCATCTTTAAAACGAATTTCACAAAAGTCAGTCTTAAATCTGCCGCCTAGAATTACATGATCATGAATAGCAAATGGAGTAGTATTCCCAGAACAAATAGCATTTCTCTCATTGTCATTATTTTTACCACCCCGTAGTCTTTTATGACCTTCAAGATCGCTTTTATCGCTTACTGCTCTTCCACAATGAAGACAAACTGAATAACCATTACCAGAGCCAATATTGTAAAATAGGATTTCTGCATTTTCATCACTAGAACGTGAGTCAAACAATGATGTGCTTTCGTTTTCCCATGGCTTTATATTAAGTAGCAAAGGATCTACATATTGAACGTTTGATCTTTCACTAATTTTTCTTGTAGGCCGCTTGTATATATCTATTGCAAAGCCAACAGGCTGAATCATTTCTGTATAAGATTTATTTCGGAGTGTCGATTCTTTAAAGTTGATTCCTTTATAAGAGGATTTTCCACAATGTAAGCAAGAAGAATTTATATCCTCCTTTTTAGAAACTTCAATTATTCGTTGATGACCACAATTGGTGCAAGACTGTATGATTTCCCTTTCAGCTTGTGCTCCTCTATCATTTTTTAGGAGAATCCCTTCAGATATGTAACTCTTACCATCAAGTACTATTTGATTACCAGGTGCAAATTCAGATAATGCCCTTGTGATAAAGTAGGAAGGTTTAGACTTCGATTTATTTTCCCTCCCGCTTATGATATCATCAATATTAACATTATCAAACTCTACAATTCCGGTTGGCATTCCTGATGTTGGCAAAAACCCTTCTTCTGCCAAATAGCTGATTACATGCTTTTCTAGAAACTGCATTTTTTGAAAATTACACGATTTATACGCCGGCGATTGCTCCCCAAACTCTTCCAATAACGAGCGTAATTTTTCCTCAAATCCGTTGTTTTTTGAAGTTGTTCTTTCTGCGAGTTTTTTAAAGTTATAAATAACAACCTCTAGCAAATAATGAATACCCTTTCCTTCAATGGGTGTGTTTTTTACTATTGATTTAAGAGATTGTGAAAAAGAAAGTAAATCGATTTGCAAAAGCCAGGTGCTAAATAATTCAGCTAATGGACGAATTGGGTGAAAGAAAAATTCATTCGTACTCATTCTTACATTCAATCCATTTACAGAGTCTGTCTGAACAAATTTTCCTAAAAAGAAAGCATTAATGTGGCGCTCTACTACGGGTATACTGTTAAATGAAATCGAAGGTGGGGCGATCTGATGATCTAATGCCCACATTGGATTTTCAATAGCATTTAATCCTACCGGGTTAGATGCACATATTGTAAATGCCAATGATTTTGCTTCTGCTCTTCTTCCCGCCCGACCAGTCCTTTGCAAATAATTGGCCGGGCTAGGTGGTACATTATTCATGACGACTGCAGAAATGCCTCCAATATCAACACCCATTTCCATCGTGGTAGAACAGTTTAGAATGTTAAGCTCTCCTTTTTCAAATTTATCTTCCAATTCCTTTAACCTAATTTCGTTTTGCTGTGCTGAATGTTCCCCTGATAAATAGAGTGGTCGATTTAAGATAACTTGTTCATGAAGGTCATTCCAAACTCCCTGATCTTTTAATCCTTTAGCATTATCTTTAATCCATTGCCGAGATCTTGAGAGATTTAGATTTTTTTCATCATCCAAATTAAAAGGATAAATAAACTCGGGAAATTTAAGAGATTTTTCAATTTTGTATTGTCGAATATTTTCCTCCGTTAGGTTGCCCTTAATCCAAGGAGAATATCCCTTGAATTGTACATCTAACAATCTTTTTTTAACAGGGCAGAGCCATAGATTCTCGCAAAGAGAGAACCGTGTAGCTTCTTCTAGATTAATTTTAAACCCAGATCCATCGTTGCTGAGAATTGTTCTTTTTAGTGTTTGCCAGATTTTTTCTAATAATTCATTTATTTGATCCTCAATTTCTGGAGAAATCATTTCACTTTCGTAAAATCCTAGGCCAGCACAAATTAACAATGCTAATCTATTTTGTTGTAATTTATTCTTCTCAAATTTTGGCCAACGTTTTACATTAACTTCTTCAGTATCCTGACTATAAATAGCATAGCTGCTCATGAATTTTGTTATGTAAGGGTATATACCATCATTAACAAAAAAATGAAAGTGGTTACGAAGAATATAATCGGCAGAAATTTTTAAAAGACTTTGCCATTCAAACAAATTAATATTTAATCGCTTTGCTTCATCCGACAAAGTAACACTATGTAGTTTTGGATAAATCAAGCCTACCATTCCTAAATTTTCTAAAGATCTTTCTCGAGGTAGTCTTCTTGCAAATTGATCATACATTAATGCATTTAAATAAAGAGATTTTGCATTGGGATTACGATCGTTGGGGTTGTTTCCTTCATACAATTTATTGAAATCGGTTTGATTCATTATAAATCTTTTCAGGGCTTCCCAATCTAAATTCAAATTTTTTCCTTCACTATTTACATTTTCTTTAATGTCTTTATATTTTTTTATTGATGCTTCAGTATCACGTTTTAACATTGGTAATTCTTCCGTCGTCAACTGCTTTTCCAAATGCTCAATTACCTTGTCTAACTCATCATTGTCAATCTTTGGATTTTCTTTTCTCCATAACATTTTCTGTTCACATAATTTATGGAATACCAAAGATCGAATTAGGTTGGCCTCATTGTCTTGATTAATTAACGCAGAAATTTTAGCCGTTCCCTGGCGACTATCAGTAAATGAAATGTACTTGCGCCCTTTCCATAACATTTCTTTAGTAAGGATTTCGGCCTGCGGCGTTTCCTCTAATATGATATCTGCTAAAACTCTATTTATAAAAGAAGAGGATAATCTAAAGTGAAGTGGTTCATTTGTGTCAGAATTACAATGAGGGCAAGCTTTTCCATTGGCTGCTTCAATAAAGTCGTTTTCGCCTTTTATAATATTATCTTCCTCTGAAAATCCAAAAAAACCTACATCGCTTATATACTTTTTATTTGAAAGGTATCTGGTAAAGGTGAACCTATTTTTATTATCGCTTTGTTGAATTTCATCTTCGTCATCTTGATTATCAATTGTAAAAGGATCTTGTGTTATCGCTGTTATCATTTGTATTTGCTCTCGTCCTGTAACTGTATCAATAATCTTTTCACCTTCTAGAAGGTGATTTCCGCAAGATCTACAGGCTACAAGTTCAACTAGTGGCGAACCGCAACTACATTGTGTACCCGCTATTGTTGTCATTGAACCTAAAGCCGAATTCGGTTTTACTTCTGCGTGTTCTTTACAATTCTTATTTATACAAACATAAACTCCGCCAATACCTCGCGTAAAAAAGTGACCTCGGACCGGTAAAATAGACTTTCCCTCAACTATTCTATCACTTAACTTATCTATTACTTCCAATGTCTCATCTATGTTAATAGTTTTAAATCTTCTGCCAATATCCAATAAGGTCAATGCAGGTTTTTTAAGAATATCATTTCGTAATTGATTAACTTCTTTGAAGATCTCAGGTGTTTCGCTTAGCAATATATCTGAGATATTTGTTACACTAGACGTAGGTTGTTTCAACTCCTGGGCTAGTACTCTTGCTCCAGAGATAATAGAAATATTTTCTTCGCTGATACCACATAATTTAGACATAAAACCCTTTAACTGTGCTTCGCTTTGTTCTCCCTGACCTACGGTCGCAGAAGTAATTGCAAAGCGGATTTGGCTCAAATCAACTTTAAATGCATCAATAACTCTTCTGATTAAAAGGGACATCTCTGAAGCAGCTGAACCTGTCAGTGTATGTGCTTCATCTAATAGTATCCACCTTAATTTTCCTGCTGAATTGTTTAATAGATCGACATCTTTATTTCTTACTAATATATATTCCAGCATGGAGGGGTTAGTAAATAATATTTGAGGTGGCGTTTCTCTTATTTGCGTTCTAGAAACTAGTTCTGGGAATCGTTTCGTTGCTTCGTTAGTAGGTACTTTATCTTTTGTATTTCCATTATAAACCGCATAGTTTATACCGCCTACCGCTCTACACCAACTATCTATTCGTTTTTTTTGACTACCGATTAGCGCATTTAAAGGATACAAAAAAATGGCATTTACACCGGATGAATTTTTACAATTTTTATAAATATCATATAAAACCGGAAGCATAAAACACTCTGTTTTACCTGATCCAGTACCAGTGGTTACTACTATTGATTTCTTGTGATTTAAAAGATTGTTCCAGCTTGTTATCTGATGGCGGTATGGTCTACGACCGAGAGGAAACCTATACTGCTCCTCTTTGACAGCACTTAAACATTTTATAAAATGATTATCAAAAATATTGGTTGTATTTTCAAAAGTGATATCAGCAGGCGCCCAAGGAAAAGATGTTTGAAATACAGGCTCAGCCATTATTTTCTCTTTTTCTAAAATGTGAGAAAAATATTTTTGCATTTCAGCATCTCCCGTAGCCCAAAGAGACAAAATAGAATCTTTAAGTCGAGCATGAGTTTTATGGTAAAAGTTTTTAAAATTCATAGTTAGGCTTAAATTTTTGATATACAATAGTTGATTGCTTCACTATACCATTCAGGATTTAGCTGTTGGCTATATCTAACATACCTGCGGACCTCTTCACTTGCCTTATCCCATAGACCTTCGTCTACTCCAGTAATTGAAAGGGCCACAGCTAAAGGGGATTTAAGTAAAATTTTTATATTAAATAAGTTATCACTTACTGGCATGATAGCTTTATACTTTTCGGGTATTTTAGGGCTTTTTTGGGGTAATTGGCTCAATACTTTAGCACCTAGTGACCTTCTTAGTTCAGTAATTCTTCCGTGAAGATGGAAACCGATTTCGGCTTGAGGTTTAACACCTTGCATAATGAAGTTTTTTATAGGCGAAAAGTAATTTGCAGGATACAAGTTGTCAAAGAATAATTTTATACCTACTTGAATTAAAGATGCTTTTCTATCATCTTGATCAATAAAGCATCCATTCCACACCATAGCCTCTTCCCAGTGCTTTTTATTAATCCAATGAAAAGAAAACCCAAGGTCTTGTTCCATTTTTGGACAGACTTCATCGACGAAATTTCCCTTATCATCGTGACACAATAAAAAGACAAAAGCTTTTGCAGAAAGCTGGGACGAATAACTGATTGATCTCAGAATATCAAAGGTTGAAAAAAGCAATTCCTGATTTAGACATATTTTGTAATAGGCCAATAGTCTTTGCCAAATATCACTTGTAGGGTTGTTAGTCAAAAGCTCTTCTACCAAACCCCTAACTCTCAAGACTCGTTCCTCGGGTGTAGTAAGTATATTATTCGGATTCAGTGAAACGAAGGTTGGTTGTATCTGGGTAGTAGAATCTTTACTATTGAAGATTATAAACTTATCAATATTATCATTTTGTTTGATACTGTATAAACCTTCTGTATTTTCCAGGTCATATAAATGTAATTGACTATTGACACAATCGAGTGGAACTGCAAATAAGTCAGGCTTTTTACTATCTGTTGTTATCACTAAATTATTGTCATCGGTGAAATATGAGTTAATTTTATAATTGTACCTTCTAATCTTGTATTCTTTTAATTTTAATTGTTTGTGTTGTTTTTCTTCTGAAATTTCTATTATAACGTCTGCCTCATTATCCATAGAATCAGAAAGCCTGTATAGCTGTTTTATTTTTTCCTCAAATGAACGAAGAGGTATAAATTTTTCTGTTAAAGACTCTGATATGATGATTCCATTTATACGGGTATTATACATATTCACAACTAAATTTTCCTGATTTGAAATTAGCCGATACCCATTCAAGCTATTTATACTCAAACTTGCATTGTTTTCAATAATATTTTGATTTTGATCAATTATTTCGACTCCCCTGAATGGAGGGAGCATTTCAAAATTTAAGCTTTTGGGTTGATTTATGTGTTTAATACTTGCAGGTATTGATTTAGGTATACTCGTATTGCTTTTTAAATATAATTGAATCTTATTAGAGCCTATTTTACTTATATCTATTAGTGGATTTTCATAAATACTAAAAATAAAATCATTACTTCTTAATGCAAACTCAGCAGATTGTAAACTGTTGGAAATAACTTCTAATTGTAAATTCCCGATATTGAAAAAACGATCTGTTTCTATTATATCAAAAACTTGAATTTGTATCTCGATCAAGCCAATTGGAACATTTCCATTCCAACTATTCCAATTAATATTTTTATTTTGACGCCACCGAATAATTTGATTTGTTAGTCTATTTCCGTTTTCGTCAAACACAACTATTTGAGGCTTCCCTCTTACTACAGAAACATTAGCCCTTTGCATCCATTTTGGTTGTTCGTCTAAAATATACCAGTCTAATTTTTTAGAAGACGCCTTAAAATTCAGTATTTCTGTAGAGCTTGAAATAGATACAGAGTTTTTAAACGAGAGAAATAGAAATGTTTTGTCGAATAGGGTTACGGTTTTAGGCGATGAATTTGTCGGGGGGGTATAATTATCTAACGGAATTAAAACAGATGCTTCATCCTGAGAGGTATGACATCCTTTTTCTAAAAGCCACTGCTGATCAGCATGGCTTATCCACAATGTAGGTTTATTTAATGAGGGAATATAATTGATTAATTCTTTACAATCATACTCCTGTCCTTTAGAAGTTCGAAGTTTTAGTTCAGGAAAATGGTCTTTACAATCCCAGAAGATATCTCTTTGATTTATCCATGATGTTCTAAATGTATTATTTGCCCTTTTATTGAATTTACAAAGCACTAAATCATTATAAAAAAGAGTATACTCAAAATCAAGATCTTCTTTCATATCATGATTTATGAATATCATTTTAAACTCTTCTGAATCAATTATATCTGATATAGTAAAATGCAATCTTATCTTTCCTGTAATAAAATCAAGAATCCAAATTGCCCTATACTTTGTTTTTCTTCGAGGACCAGTTCTTTTCGACTTTTCAATTCTTAATTCGCTACTAATCTCTTTTAATTCGTCATTGTTATCTAGAATTGAAAGGTACTCGCTGTCATCATTAAAAATTGCTTTTACAATATCTAAACAACATTGATAAATCTCGTCATTACGACTTGACATTGGTAATAATGACGTAATTCTTGAATCAAACGCGAAATCATTAATTGTTCTTGGATTAATTCCTAGAATTGTCAAAAGAAATTTTTTATATGCGCCTTTGTGGTTTGATAAATGTCTAATCGGCAATCCTCCTTGCAAAAGCAACGTTTTGAAGTACAAGGTATTTTGATTTCTTATCCAACTAATTTCTAAAAGATGAGCACCTCTTTTAGCGCATGTATAAAAGTCTTCATGATCGAATAATCGATTTTCAAATATAGAATCAAATATCTCCTTTTTAGATGGTATCCCACCATTGTAAGATCTCTTCCACCACTCAGAATAGTAAAGAGTACAATCTCTACTATCAAGATTATAAATACTTCTTACTTCTCTTAATTGTCGTCTTAACTCCGAAAAATCAGCATCAGTTAAGTTATACTTCCAAAGCGCTCTTCCATCATGCTTAAGAAGACCTCTTTGATTAAGAAGATTGGTAAAAAAGCTCATGAATTATAAGAGTTTGTATAAAACAATATTCTATCCAACTTGTGCATTGTATGTGCATTTGTGTTTTATAAAAATCAATTTGATATGTTAGTCCCTTAGAAATTCTTTTAAACGTGCTACTCATCACTACTTTCACCATGAGCCCAAGCTATCATATTCAAATTAATTTTTCTTGCGGATTCATCTTACCATTTATATAAAATAACAAGAATTCATATTGCCTTACTCTTTTATTGGATACGCGTGCATAATGCTGAACTGTATTCTTATAATACAAATAATTGTCAATACACCTATCAGGATTATTTTCAATCGAATAATTTGAAAGTGTTTTTATTTCATTTAAAGTATTATTCACAATAACATAATTATTCCATGTTTGTAGTACTCGACTGTCGAATATTGGATATTTATCTTGATTTAAAACCATTAGCACCTTTGAAGCGCCAACCATATGATTATTTGTTAGCTTTCCAAGCTTAGACATTAACATTATTTCTCTGGGTTTATTAACCTCGCCTCGACGTACTTCCTGTGCTATTTGTAAAAGTTCGTTAAAATCAATATTCTCAAAATCAATTACGCTAGATGTCTCTTTCAACATTGTTGGCATCCATGCATATACCATATTTATAATTCGTAATAGATCTTCTATTGTTTCTAATGGCGCGTTTACTATAGCATTAAAATATAGATTTTCAATTTGTTCTCGTCGTCCTTCAACTTCATCTACGTCATAGTTATAGTAGTTTAAGATTTGCTCATAAGTCATTGGAATTTTTTTTATCTTTTAAAATAATTTTTTGTACTATGTGATAATTAATTTCTCCAAAATTTTCACCATCGCCCAAGTATCCAACCCACAATACTTTAATAAATTCCTCCTAACTTTTTCAATCTCTTCGAGATCTGAAATATTTTTTAAATCATAAAACGCACTACTCGCATCCCCACCATTCCCAATCTCCAAATCATCGTAACTCAATTCGGGAATTAATGCCGGTAATACATACTTAATAGAATAACTGCCCTGCATTTCAGGTAAGCGATAGTGCTTGCGAAAGATGGGCATGAGATCAACAACTCTGTTTTTAACTGCCTCAATCTGTTCTTCGTATTGTGGGTATTCGCTGGCCAGCTCTTTTAGTCTGGTGTTTTCAAATGTTTGATTATAGACCAGTATGCTGCCTTTTGTATCAAGATCTCGTAATAGATTTTCCAAAAAAAGCAAACTACTGCTATGCGTACCTTCAGCGAGGTAGGCACTTTCTGTTATAGGACCGTTGGGCTTTTCCTGTACCTGCACCGAATACTGAAAACACACCTGACGATAAGGCCAATGACCATCTTGCTCAGGCACCGCTGTACTCCAGGTTTCAAAATCCATAAAGTACAAAGGGTATTTCAATCCCTTCAAGAAATCTTGAATAGCAGCTTTATTAATTTGAGCTTTGCCATAATCAGGTTCTTCTTCGGATACATCTGCAAAACAAAATCCCTGAAAATCACAGGCATAGGGTTTATCGCAATGTTCCCCTACTTCAATCAGGGGCATTTGTTTTTTATTAGCAACAACAGCTTTTAACTCTATTGCTTTCTGCGCAATCATCTCTTGCAGTTCTAGAATCTTCTCTTTCACTGAAACTTTGATAAAAAGAGCATGCACATCTAAGTCTCCCTTTCTGATGTATTGATTATTCAGGTGAACAATATGGAAATCTTCTAGTGGCAAACCACTATTGCTAATAACATAGTATTGGAAAGCGGCATCCTGATACATATAGTCTTTCACTGATGTTGTGCTCTTCACTTCATACGCTGTCCATTTATTTTTTTGTTTTACCAAGATATCTACTGCACATAACAAACCTTCAAACTGAAAAGCGGCTTCGTAAATGATAGTCTTACCTTCCTGAATATAGCGTTGGGTATCTACTACAGATTGTTGGTAAGAAAAAGTATCAGACGGGCGCGCATCTACTCCGCCGGGAAACAAACGCTCTGCTAGTTTTCCCACATCGGTACCCGCTTGAAATACGGCTGCTTGCGTTTCATCCATTTCATCTCTTTCTTCGGGTTTGTATTTATGCAGCCACAAGCGTTTTACACATTGACAACCGTATAAAAAAGTGGACTTCGATAGTATATGTTTTTCAGGCACTACCATTCATTCGGTATTTGATTAAGACAATGATTATTTACTGATGTCAGGCAGATCATCACATAGGAACAATAGGGGGTGTTCGCTTCAATACTCGGAGCCTGTGGGGATTAACAAGATAATAATTTTTTGGGGTTATTAGAGTGATTATTATGGGCCGCAGATTTTTATGATGGGTTATGATAATAAGAGGATCAAATCAGCGCTGATCATAAAAAATCATATCCGAAGGACTCCGTTGGAGAAAATCTGCGTCCCGTCCTCACTTATCCTCCTCTTCAAGGGTATATAAAATCCTATCCGGCAACTGCTTACTCGCATTTGCACCCATTTTCTTTAACTCTTCGATTTTGCCAACAATATTCCCTCTGCCAGTGGACAGCTGTGCAAAAGCAGATTGATACGATTCTCCGGCCTCAGTAATTTTTTGCCCTACTTTTTCAAAGTTGATAACGAAGCCAGCAAATTTATCATACAGCAATCCGGCTCTGTTGGCGATTTCAATCGCATTTCTATTTTGTTGCTCAACCTTCCAGAGCTCTGCCACAATCTTCAATACCGCCAACAAGTTCGTTGGGCTTACCAGCATGATCTTTTTATCATACGCATATTTCCAAAGATTGGCGTCTTGCTTTACGGCTTCCAGGAAAGCAGGCTCAATGGGTACAAACAAGAGTACATAATCCAATGCCTGTGCATATTTGGGATAATTTTTCTTGGATAAACCATCAATATGAAAGCGGATGGATTGTATATGGTTTTTCAAAGCTTTTTGCTGCTCTTCAGGATCTGTCTCTTGCATCAACTGATCCCAAGCCAATAAAGACACTTTAGAATCAATGATCAGTTTTCTGCCATCGGGGTAAGTAATGGTAACATCGGGTTGTAAGCCTTTTCCATGTTCATCTTTGATCACATTACCCGCACCATCGCGTATAAACTCCTGTATCAAATATTCACGCCCTTTTACCAGTCCACTGTACTCCAGAATACTTTCGAGAATCATTTCGCCCCAGTTGCCCTGCATTTTATTATTGCCCTTGAGAGCAGTGGTGAGGTTATTGGCTTCCTGACTTACCTGCTCACTCATTTTCACCAAACGATCGATCTCTTTGCCCAAACTGAATCGCTCTTTCGATTCTCGATCATAGGTTTGCTCCACCTTGTTTTTAAATTCTTTGATTTCTTCTTTCAAAGGATTAAGCAACTGACCGATCTTCTCTTCATTTTTTGCAGACAATAGTTGTGTATTCTTTTCTGCTACTCTTTGTGCCAGTGCTTCCATTTCCAACTTTAGCTGTTCGCCCAGCTGTTTACTTTCCTGTTTGGCAGATAATACAGCGTCTTGGGCTTGTTGCAACTGTGTTTCAGCACGCAAGGCACGCGATAAGAACGCTTCTTTCTCAGCCAATAATGACGCAGAATATTGCTGCTCCTCCAGATACAGCAATTCTTTTTGTTTCAATTGCTCCTGTAAAACAGGTAGCTGGTTTCCGCTTCGTGATTTAGCGAAAAAATAACCGATGAATAAACCAGCAATAATGCCAGTGATCAAAAGAATGATTTCCATACAAACATTTTGAGATGAGTGAATGGAACAAAGCTAGTGGTAGAGATTACCACCTATTGGTAATGAAAATTAGCTATACAATTTTGACATTTCTTTAATTGCATCCGCAATTCGATCTTTTAATTTCTCTGGTGCTATCACTTTTACATTCGCCCCATAAGAAAGAATACTCATGGTAAGCTCATGTGACAAATAAACCAAATACTCCACCTGTATTTCTTTTTGATTTTCTTTGATCAGTTTTTGTGAATGATGCAGTGGCTGACTTAATATGTATTGTGCTTGATGTGGAGTAAAAGATAAAACGACTCTCTCCGGCTCTTCGCCATGAATTTGTGTGATGCCAAAAGAATAACGGAAAAAGTCTTCCGGTTTGAAGCTTGCAGGATAAACATACAATGCATCCGTTTTTTCTATTCTCTGTATTCTGTCCAATGCCATCACCAAAATATTATCGGCACGTTCTGAATGTCCAACGAGGTACCAGCGGTTATGGTATTCTTTCAATAAATATGGAGAGATCAAATGCTCTTTCTCTTCTCTGCCAAAAGGATGGTATGCAATACGCAAAACCGTTGTATTTACAACAGCTTGTAAAATCGGCTCCAACCATTGACTATCGGTTTGTCGTAAAGGCTCTTCGATCTGCAGAAAGCGAGTGGTTTCTTCTCCGGTTATTTTACTGATCCGATAGCCTTCGATGAGTTTATTAATGGCACTTTCAAACTGCTGAAACATTTTAGAGCCTTTGATCTGTTGTAGCAGTGCTGTGGAATAATCCAATGCCGCAATTTCATCCTCGGTTAAGGGCACCCCTTGAATAGAAAAATGTTGATCGGTATAATAATACCCTCCTCTCTTCCGGTCATGTTCGATGGGCGCATGAAACTCTTCTTTCATTGCCTGCAGGTCTTTGCGTAACATGGAAACAGAAACATCATAGCCTGCGTCATTGATTTTTGACTGTAAATAATCAATACTTGGGCACCGATGCATGCTATTTCGCAAACATCCATCAATGATCCGATAACGCACCATGGCACTCTTATTAACCGGCATAAGCAAACATTATGCGTAAATTTAATAAGATTTACTCCATTGTATATGAGGAATGCGATATCAGTTATTTTTTGGTATTGCAAAACCAATAGAGGTTGCTTTAGATTGTAATGACAATTCCTCCTCACAGAGTTGTTCTAACGGTGCTGCCTCTCTATTCAAAAGGTGTTGCACCATGAGTCGCTTTTTGATATTCATGATTTGTCCACCCGTTAGTGCATATCTGTTTATTTTTTCCAGTGTTGAAATAGCCTGTTCCGGAAAAGCATTTTGCATAATCTTCATTCTTATTTCCTCATCGGGTTTAGTGAATTGAATCTTATATAAAAAACGGCGATCAAAAGCTTTGTCTAAATGTGAGGCGAGATTGGTAGTAGCAATAAAAATTCCGGAGAAGTTCTCCATCCGCTGTAATAGAATGTTCTGCAAGGAATTATTCATCTGATCGGCACTACTATTCACATTCATACGTTTTGCTAAAATGGCATCCGCTTCGTTGAATAACAACACGGGGTGTTTGTCGAACACCCTACAAGCCTGTTCGTATTCATCAAATACCGCCTGTAGGTTTTGTTCACTTTCACCCACAAAACAAGATTTAATCTTATTCACTTCAACCCATAATAAATGACGCCCCGACTCTTTGGCCAATTTTTTGGCAGTAGCAGTTTTACCGGTACCGGCGTATCCATGCAGTAAAATCGTTAAAGCGCCGGTGAGCTGGTATTCCTTGGTTTTTTGTAGAAAATGGAGGAAGGGTTCCGGCCGGATGATATCCATGAGCTCTTGAATCTGTTCTCTTTCTGAGTCATTGTAAAAGAGTGTTTCATTGGGCAGTTGCTGACAATCTTCCAGCTTACAGTGTTTGGGTCTGAAACTTACTTTTCTAAAATCCAACTTTCCAAACAATAGGGTAGCAGCGAAATCGGTCATCCGAACCTGACTCATAAAAGAAAAGTACTCCTTGTTGATCTTAATAAGATCTTGTTTTAATAAGATCAGTTCACCATCCATCAGGCTTTTTTTAACCGCAAAAGCATCCGTAGGGTTTTCATAGATTTCATTTACGATGTCTGCAAAATCTACATCTTCTTCATTCCTGTTGATACAGCAATGGCAGATATTCCAAAAAATCAATTCCATTTCTTCTCCCATATGAAGATTACGTATGGCAGCAACTGCATCGATCTCGGTACAAGATCCATACAGAAACTCCAGTTCAGTAATCAATAAAGTAGTATCAATATTCCCTTTGGAACGCAAGCGTGTGAGTCTGCTTACCTCAGCCAGAAACTGAATCAACGTTTTAATAGGCTCCGGTTTAAATAAATGATTATCTGCCTTAATCAGCGCATTCATCACGGAAGGGCGAACTTTAAATATTTTACTACGTTGGTCTAAATCCTCAAAATGGCCTGCGCTTCTATAATAAATACTCACCATTTTCATTTGTGCCAAAGCATTCACACAATCTTCCAAGTCTCCGTAACAAGTAACATCTTTTCCAAAAAATTGAACCATTTGTGCAAGGGTTACTTTTTCATCTTCTAAACTTTTATCTGCCAAAAAAGCGAGCACCGGAACCAAATCAATAGATGGAAGTCCGAAGAAATGCTGCAGGTACTGAAATACCGGCAATAATTGTGTATCATCCAAGACATCGTGTAAGCTGCGTTCGTTTACATCTTTATAAATGCGATGAACATAGGTAAGTGGCAGGTTAGATTTTCGGCAGGTGTACATAGACTCATTTTTTACAAAGGTCATTAAGCTCATTACCACCTATTGGTAAGGGAATTTTGTATGTTTTAATATTCTGTTAAAGGCGCAATTGTTATAACGATAGTGCTGTAACCACATTTATTCAATCTTATGCTATTTCCACTCTTGTCTCAAGAATAGCGGGCGCTTAAACCACCCCCAATACCGCTTCGCGCTCATAGGAATAGCCACCCCACAAAAAGCCCAAATAAAAACCAGTAGTGTACAGCATTGTATGAAAACCAGCACGGTCCATTTTGGAATAAGCTCCATTAATGTTATGGCTGTATGTAACAACAAACCATAAGCCAATACATTACTCAGCAGTAAAACAATACGGATATAGCGTTTCGATAATTGTTGCAACCAGCGAAAAGCTTTTTTAACTAGGTGTTCTCTTAATTCAATCAATACTATCAGAAATACATATTCAAACGAAAAGCAAAAAATTAGGTCGGCTTTATTCCAGTGGTACATCCCTTCAAAAAGAACAGGGGCAATAACAGGCATCAATACATCAACAAAGAATAACAATAATGCCCAGCAGATTGCTTCTAATAAAAGTAGCGGGTATTTCATAACCATTACTTCAGTTGATTGCGTAGTTTACTCTTTTGTGTGCTCCTAAACAAGCGTAGAAATACGCTATTTTTTTGCGTTAACTACTCTTTTTTTATAGTAGAATTACGATACTTTCTACTCATCACTAAAATTTCGTTAGTACGCGCTATGCGGAGTGGCTACTCTGTATTATCTTATTCAACACATAACCTGTTTATATGGAACAAGTACCCTTGTTTGCTGTAAACGATCAGTTACTTCAGGTAATTGAAGAAGCCCCCCGGCTGACCATACAGGAAGAGAAAAAAATCATTGCCGACACGCAGAAACTCAGCATCCGTTATATGCGCGACCTCTGTCATAACGCTGCGCGGCAGTCGATGAAACACCTCGTACATGGCACCCAATATGTAGTTTGTTGGTTGCTGAATCATATTCACGAAAAGCAGCAAAAAAACCATACCCTGTTCCGTGAAAAAATTGCTACACAACTAGCCTCTTTCCTTGCGTTTCTACAACAACAGAGCGGCAGCTGGTTTAATTTGGATGCACATATGCCCCATATTATTTGGCAACCCATTCATGAAAAAATTAAAGTAAAAATAGAACCGGGTAAAACGTTTTTATTGAATGATATTGAACAAGATTTGGTAGCCGTATTTCAGAACATATACACAGACACCACAACCCATCCCACACCAAGTTTCAAACAGGCGCATTATTGGCAAGCACTCATACAAGCGCTTTGTTTGGAACAAGAACATCCACAATATGACACTGCGCGTTGTATACTTTTATTGATCCGCTATAATTGCAATCATCCCGCTTTTATCCGTTATGTATTTTCACGCTATCTATTGGCTCTTGATACCTCCAAAAACCCGCACCAGCATTGGCAGGAAGCTTTGTTACACATCAACCGAATCATCCCTGAAAAAGAAACCGTTTTACTGGTAAAAGAACAAGATTGTAAATCAGCTTTGATGCAACTGATACAAACCGAAATAGACGCCATCCATTTTTCAGATAAAGCAAAAAATATCATGCAGGCTTCTTGTCCATTTCAATACACGCTATCCGTTACGCAACTCGCTGTATGGCTTCGCATGCAAACAGATTCGGGCATGATTGAACACCATAACACCACCGAATTGATTCGGTATTTTGCAGAAAACGCTTCTACCAACAGAAATCAAAGCATTGCCTTCAAAAGTCTCTACAACAAATACCACCAACCTGAACGATCAGCAGTACAAATAATGCTAGAGTACAATGTTAGGATGCAAAAAATATTGAAAGACCTCCTCCAATAATCCTTGTAAAAAAAGCACAGGGAATTATCCAACAGAAAAATACCCAATATCAAAGTTGGACATTGGACATTCTTCTGTTCCTCATTAGAAATCCCTCTTCTCCTCCTGTACTTCACTCGTACCATGCTCGATATTCATTCGGTAGTTCTTCGGTGTTTCTTCGAGAATTACCGAAGAACTACCGAAGCCGCTTCGAGGTTTATCGAAGAAATCTCGAAGCGATCTCGAAGAAAGTGCCTGTTTGCTATGGTCGATCTACCTATCTAATAGGGGTTTACCGAAGGATTCTCGAAGACTGCCACCTTTTTGAACCTCCTTTACATCTGAGCAATAGTTTTTTAAATTATATATGATCTCTTTATCAACTCGTTGAAGGGGGTGGTACCACCCCTGCCACCCCCTAGCCCTTTGTTGGCGAAATAAGTTTGCATTGTTAACAACACCGGTGTTCCTGTCTGCAGCAGGAGTAACAAACAACAACATTGTAAACACTTAAAAACAAATTTTATGTCTATCGTTTCACAAGGAATCTTGGGTGGGTTTTCAGGAAAAACCGGCCCGGTGATTGGAAGTTCATGGAAGGGTAAGCCGGTGATGCGTGCTAAACCCATCTACAAAAAAAACAGAACCTTTTCCAAACAGCAGGTTGAACAACAAGAAAAGTTTAAAATGATGATGACTTTTCTGCACAGTATCGACTACCTGCTGAACCTTACGTACAAAACCAATAACAATACCCGCAGTGGTTTTCAGGAAGCTTTTTCGGTGAACCTGAAAGATGCGGTTGCCGGAGTTGAGTCTCCTTTTGATATTGATTATGCCAAGGTTAGGCTTTCGAAAGGTTCTATACCAACCATTGCTCAATGCACATTGTCGGCGGAAGCCAGCAATATGATTGCGTTCAGTTGGAATGGTGCTGTTCCGGAAAATAACGGCAACAAATCCAGTACCGCTGACAGGGCTATTGCGGTGTTGTATTGTCCGGAAGACAAAAGCTTTCTGGTGAGTCACTTTAGCACTAGACGTAGCGATCAGGAATTGCTGTTAGATGCTGCTGCATTTACCGGTAAAGAAGTGCATGGTTGGTTCTTCTTTTTGTCTGATGATGAGTCGAGGGCTTCAGATACAAAATATTTAGGAGCCGTACTGGTAAGAGAATAAAGATGGAACTAACGCTGGTGCGCACTTATGGTGCTACAGGAGTGAATGGTGTACTATACCTGAATGATCAACAGATTTGTTATACCATAGAGCTTCCTTGGAAAAACAATCAGCCACAAATATCCTGCATACCGGAAGGAAGTTATAAGATCAGTAAACGATACAGTCCGCGGTTTGAATGGCATTTGCATGTGCAAGATGTGCCGGAGCGAAGTATGATTCTCATACACCCCGCCAACTACGCCATGAAAGAACTCCGAGGTTGTATTGCACCGGTTACACAACTTACCGGATTGGGAATAGGAATCGGCTCCAGATCAGCGATGCAGCAATTGTTTTCGTTGGCAGATGAAACCATCCGTGCAGGAGAACTTGTGATCTTAAAAATCATTATTCAACCACCACAGTAAAACAAAAACATGAAAGAGGTCATCAATCGTGCATCCACACAACCACCTCTTTTCTTCCGCAGACTACGCAACATCGGTGTTGCATTGGCGGGTATCTCAGCCGCCATTCTCACAGCACCGGTAACACTTCCCGCAGCACTCGTAACTTTTGCCGGTTATGCAGCTGTAGCAGGTGGGGTGATTGGAGCGGTTAGTCAGTTGGTGAAGAAAGAAGAAGTGGAGTAAAAAGGAGAGGCTGCCGAGTTTGGCAGCCTCTTTTTTCGTTAGCGTTCATTACAATAAATTTTTGGAAATTATCCTCTAGTTGTAGAAACTGCAAACAAGCACGACCATCCAAATATTTCCAAATTTTAATAAAATTTGGAAATATTTGGATATTTATGCTAAAAAAATGAGTAATTTATTCATAAATTTATCCTAACTTATAAAAAATTTGGAAATAATGAGAGGATTAGAAAAAACTCCTTTTATGCCTTTAAGTAGTTTCGAGCCTTCGAGGATTATTCAACTTGCAAATAATCCAGACTTTAATAAGCTAGTAAACAAGGTGAATGAAGATTACTACTATTGGAACAAGGTCAAATATCTTACAATGCCCGAAGGTGTAAACCCGATAGAAGTTTGGTCTTTTGCAAAATTTAGAAGACTTCAAAGTCCTTACAAAGTAACATTTGGCAATTATCAATTTAGCTGGACTTTGCCAGCAAGAATACAGGAAATGCTTCACTTTTTTGACTTAAATATTGGCGGCTCTCTAGAAACCAGAAGTCTGATAGCTACGGATGATAAGAATAGATACTTAATAAGCTCTATCATGGAAGAGGCTATTGCTTCTAGCCAGATTGAAGGTGCTGTTACGACCAGAAAACATGCTAAGGAGATTCTTCGGAAAAAATTAAGTCCGAAAAACAGATCTGAAAGAATGATTGTAAATAACTATTACACTATTCAAAGAATTCTCGAATTAAAAGATCAAGAGCTTAATGCAGAAAAATTATTGGAAGTTCATCAACTCATAACAGCCGGAACACTTGATAACCATGAAGACGAAGGCGCTTTCAGATCCACCAATGACATAAATGTTATTGACGTCATTGACAATGAAGTTGTATATCATCCTCCAATCGTTGAAGAACTACCGGGATTAATGTCGGATCTGTTTCGCTTCTTTAACGATGATCACTCCCCTGTTTTTATCCACCCAATTATTAAGGGATGCATCATACATTTTATGGTGGGCTTTATTCATCCTTTTGCTGATGGCAATGGTAGAACTGCGCGCGCGCTTTTTTATTGGTATCTATTAAAAAAGGGCTATTGGCTTACTGAGTATCTTTCGATTTCAAGACTCATTCTTAGATCAAAAAACCAATATGCAAAAGCTTATATTTTTACAGAAACCGATGACAATGATCTTACATATTTTATCTCGTACAAGGTAAGAACCATGAAACTCGCTTATGATAGTTTGAGAGAATATCTGCAAAGGAAAATTGATGAGAAACGGCAAGTTTCGGAGTTTTTAAAAATCAAAAATGTAAATGAACGGCAAGCGTTAATCCTTAAATGGATGTATGAGGAACCCTCATTATTACTTACGGCAAAAGAGGTTGAAAGTCGCTTGGGCGTTTCAAATCAAACAGCAAGAACTGATCTACAGGGATTAGTTACAGGTGGCTTTATGGAGAAAATAAAAATGAATAAAAAAACAACAGCTTTCGGAAAAGGAGCCTCTTTTGACTCTCAACTGAAATTGCAATTCCCGGGAAAAACCATTTCGTTTCGAAGGAGATCAGAAAACATAAATCAAGAAAGTCTTTTCTAAGAAAGCCCAGATATACAAACCAGTATTAATAAAATATAGAACATCAACAATTACATCTAGGAGTGTTTACGAAATAGAAAAGATTCTCTACATAACATTAAAGCTAATAGTGGAAACACACTCAGATTATAGATGATACTTGGAGAAAAATAAGACCTTCATGTCTAAACAGCAATATTCATGGCTTTGAATCAAAAGCGCGCTCAATGGTATTTACAGAGATTTTCTTCTTCACTTATTGAAAGCTCTGGCAAGTTTAAAGTTCGATTAAACGATGGAGCGCATTTTTATCCAGAATTTGCATACCTGTGTCCTCTTTGTTTAAAATCAATGTTTGTATACCTGCCAAAAGAAGCTTTGCTTTCTTGGACAAATGATTTCACCCTTGACCATTTACCACCAGAGAGTGTTGGGGGTAGAGATACTGTTTTAGTATGTAAAGATTGTAATTCGAAGGCTGGCTCAAATTATGATTATTCAATAAAAGAGTTTCTAAAACATGATGCCGTTATAAAAAGGAAGAAAAACTCAAAAGTAAATATAAAAGCATCCTTTAAGGGTATACCTGGCTCTTACAATTCAGGGCTATCTCTTACAGAAAAAAACGAGTTGACATTTAATGTAAACACAGAAAAACATCCATATATTAAAGGGTGGTTAGAAGAAATTAAAAGCAATACGAATTGGGAGTTGAAAGCAACGGTTACTATTCCTGAAATCAAACTTGTTTATAAAGCCCTGCTTAAGAGTGCATACCTGTTCTGTTTTTCAGTCTGGGGTTATAGTTTTATTTATTCATCGACTGGTTCTAAAATAAGAGGTGTTCTAAATAATTCTGAAAATCATATTCTCGAAAACCTTGGTGTTTTTCTATCAAATAGTTTTGAATTAAGCGCTAACAGATTAATATTAATTCAAAACAATTCATCTTATGATGGTTTCGTAGTAAACATGACCCTTCTCGAAAAAGAAAGCAATCATAAAGTGATGGCAACCATATTGATTCCTGGCAATGATTCTGATTCGTGGGAAAATCTTTCTCAATTCAATCCTTATTTAAAGGATAAAGTATCACTAACATTTTCGGGTATCGAGATGATTATAGATTATAAACATCCAATTAATCAAAATTCATATCAAAAAGATTGGGAGGACATTAAAAAAGGAAACATTAAGAAAAGATAGCGTTGTGCGCACTGTTCTGTGCACCAAAAAGAAAAACCCACGACCAGCGTGGGTTTTCTGTTGTTTGGGTGGTGTGGGCCGGGATCGAACCGGCGACACAAGGATTTTCAGTCCTTTGCTCTACCGACTGAGCTACCGCACCTTCGGTGAAGATTCAAGATCTA
>Ga0208243_1000278_pt1 | contig 34863 bp, 24 predicted proteins | sample Subbio2Aug_QV12A_FD_184826 | JGI IMG/M metagenome (GOLD analysis project Ga0208243, IMG submission 184826) | Serpentinite rock and fluid subsurface biosphere microbial communities from McLaughlin Reserve, California, USA - CR12Aug_QV12A (SPAdes) | ecosystem: Environmental > Terrestrial > Deep... | reverse complement strand
TGGTGTTTGGTGTTGGTATCGGCAATACTCTAATGTCTAAGGTTGTTACACTGTAACAACCCGCAGCACTCGTTACGCGTACCCCTAAGGTTTGTACTGGAGCCGTAAGGTTAGTATAAGCCGTTGGTGTTCCAATGGCATTGGTTAAGTTTTGCGCATCGGCTAAACTTGGGTAGTAAGTTACAGTATATCCCGATAAGCCTTGGGTTATCATTACATCACGTACTGTTAAATCAAAGGTAAGGAAACCATCATTCGGATTGGCATCGTCATCACAAACGCTAAGCGGTGTTGGCGTGGTTAATAATAAAGGTCTGTTGATAATCACGTTGAAAGTACCAATGTTGTAGCAACCGGTATTGTTGTCTTCTACCCTAACCCAAATCGGTTGACCATTATAAGCCAAGAAATTAGTATCAGGAATAATTGGAGATGTTCCTAGGGCAGCCGCAGCCGAAGAGGTGTAATAAGTTACCGTATAATTGCCGGCTGCTAAAGGTTGTTGGGCCAATACATCAGGTGTACGAACCGTTAAATCCACTAGAGTGAAACCATTTTGAGTATTATTGTCTTGGTCACAAACTTCAATATCGTTCAAATTCACAGGAGCAATCGGGCTCGGATTAACTTCTAAAACAATTGGAATAACACTCCAACAACCGGTATTGTTATCCACAGTTCTAACATAAATGGTTTGCAAAAACGGTATTATAGAACAATAGGGCACTGAAGTATCAATAGCAGTATTACCCAATTGTGCATCTTGTAAAGTCTCATGGAAAGTAATGGTATATGACGTTACCCCGTTCAACATACTCGGTACTAAAGAAGCCAAATCAAAATTGCATGACACGCCATCCTGATTGTCATCGCAAATAGTGTAAGGTTGGGTTGGCGGTATAGGCGTTGGTAGCGGCACTACGCGAATATCCATAGTAGAGATTACATAACAACCTGTAGTGCTGTTGGTAATACGAATACCCAAGGTTTGTACATAAATGTCTTGGTTTTGGTATTGTAAGTTGGTAATCTCATTCGTGTTGTTTTGTGCATCGTTCAAACTCGGATAGAAGCCTACTGTCATACCGGTTTGACCTAATAAAATATCGTCTACTTGGTCGGCCAAATTAAATACTTCAAAACCTACTGCTCCGTTGTAATCACACAAAGTGTATTGCGGATAGTTCGGCTGGGTTGAGTTAGGTAAAGCATTCACAACTAAGTCTAAACTAACCACGTCATAACATCCGGTTGAGTTATTTTCTACACGTACATATAAGGTAGTACTACCCGTTATATAGCCGGTTACATTGGTAATTGCACCGATATCGTTTTGAGCATCACCCAAACTCGTGTGGAAAGACACCGTATGTGTTAATGGGTCGATACTGCCTAAGATTTGCGGTACAGTAGTAGTCAAATCAAAACTCTCAAAACCTACAGCTCCTGTGTAATCACACAACAAATAATCACTAGGAGTAGTTGCTTCCGGTGTTGGATCAACTATCAATTGTAATGGTAAAACTTCATAACATCCGGTGGCAGTAGACTGGACTCTGATATAGATTATTTGTAACCAAGGATTAATATTTTCATAAGCCGTTACATCAGTGATAGGAGTAGCTCCGGTATTGGCATCGGTTACCGTTTCATGGAAAGTGACCAAATATGGTGTACCTCCTGTAACCGCATTGATTACCTGATTCAAATTAAATTCAATAAAACCATCATTACTAAAGTCGCAACCTCTCAACGGTTGAGGAGCCGTTACCACTACATCATTAGTAGCAGGATTAATATTGAAAACAACTGCATTTGAAAAGCAATTTCCGGTAATTTCATGAGCCACAATGGAGTGACTACCGGCTGGTAAATTAAAGAAAACCGGACTCGACTGATAAACACCTCCGTCAATGGCGTACTCGTAATTATTTCCAATAGGACTTGTAACCGTTACAGTATTAGCATTACAGCTCTCAACTATATTAACCACCGGATCTGTTAGTGGAATAACCGTTATTTGAAGAGTAGCACTGGTAGCACACTCTGTCACATTTGGGGTAAAAGTATAGGTTGTGGTGGTGGTATTGTTTAAAGCAGGTGACCAAGTCCCTGTAATTCCGTTGTTGGAAGTTGTTGGTAACGGAGCAATAGTACCACCATTACAAACAGGCGAAACCGCAGTAAAAGTTGGCGTAACACGGGGGGTAACGGTAATCACCAAAGTAGTCGTTGAAGCACATTGTCCAACGGTTGGCGTAAAGGTATAAGTTGTTGTGGCGGTATTATTTAAAGCGGGTGACCAAGTTCCTGAAATTCCGTTGTTGGAAGTAGTTGGCAAAGCCGCTAAAGTTTGACCACTACAAATTGGAGCAACAGGCGTAAAAGTAGGCAATACATTTGGATTCACAGTTACCGTTAAAGTGGTAGAAGTAGCACACTGACTATTTATTGGAGTAAAAGTATAGGTAGTTGTTACTGTATTATTCAAGGCGGGTGTCCATGTTCCCGTAATCCCATTATTTGAGATTGTTGGCAAAGCCGCTAAAGTTTGTCCGCTACAAATTGGTCCTACAGCGGTAAAAGTTGGCAATACATTTGGATTTACTGTGATGGTTAAAGTTGTGGTCGAAGCACATTGCCCTGCATTTGGCGTAAAGGTGTAAGTAGTCGTGGCGGTATTGTTTAGCGCCGGAGACCAAGTTCCTGTAATCCCATTGATAGAGGTTGTTGGCAAAGCTGTTAAGGTTTGTCCGCTACAAATTGGCGGTACCGCGGTAAAGGTTGGAGTAACAATAGGATTAACCGTTATTGATAAAGAAGCTGTTGTGGCACATTGACCCGCTGATGGAGTGAAGGTGTAAGTGGTAGTTGCTGTATTATTCAAAGCCGGTGACCATGTGCCCGTAAATCCATTATTGGATGTGGTTGGCAAAGCCGTTAAGGTTTGTCCGCTACATATAGGCGCTACAGCCGTGAAGGTTGGTGTCACATTCGGATTTACTACTACAGTCATTGTTGCAGTAGTAGCACATTGACCGGCAGTTGGTGTAAAAGTATAAGTAGTAGTTGCGGTATTATTCAAGGCTGGTGACCAAGTTCCGGTAATACCATTTGTAGATGTGGTTGGTAAAGCAGCCAAGGTTTGTCCGCTACAAATAGAAGCTACAGGATTGAATGTAGGTACCACATTCGGATTGATAACAATAGTCATTGAAGCTCTCGAAGCACATTGTTCCGGATTGGGTGTAAAAGTATAAGTTGTTGTAGTGGTATTATCAATAGTAGCCGGAGACCAAGTTCCGGTTTTATTATTTAAAGAAGTTGTAGGCAAAGCCGGTACAGTTTGACCGGCACAATAAGGGCCAAGTTGGGTAAATGTAGGGACAACTGTAGAAGAAGTAAGTGGCGGTGTACACACACCGTTCCAAGTAATGGTAAACACAACCACTTGTCCCGGTAAAACACCTGTAACAGTATAGTTAGATCCGTTTGATGTAGGGAATGTTCCTGTTACCGGAGTACCACCATCTATGGTATAGCTGAATGAAAAATTAGTTTGCCCAACATTGTTAAAATCAAATGCTACAGAAGTTGGTGTAGAATTGGCCGTATCACAAAACAAGAAAGGTGTAGCTGTTGGTGCTTGGTTATTAACGGTAACGGTTATAGCCGCTCTTGGGCTTTCGCAACCGCCAAGAGTTTGACTTACATAATAAGTTGTAGTCCCCAAAGTTGTAGTACTTGGAGTTGGAGCTGTAGCAGAGGCCGTTCCGCCGGTAGCATTAGTACCGTACCAATTTAAAACACCACCGGGTGAAGGAGTGGCAGTTAAAGGATTGGCTGCAGTATTTTGGCAATACACCACCGGGGCAACTGTAGGTGCCGGAACGGTTGGTACCGGATTAACTACAAGCGCAATAGGAGTTGAAACACAACCGGACACTAAATCGCGAACGGTTACATTGTAGGTTCCGGGAGCCAAACCTGTAAAAGTTGGACTGGTTTGGTAATTAACGCCATTAACACTGTACTCATAAGTAGCTGTTTGATAAGAATAGGAACCAATTTCTGTATAATCCTGTGGATCTATAGCGGTCCAATCAGCCGGATTCCATGTCATGCTTGGATGTGGTGCAGTAGCTAATCTTCGATAGGTATATCCGGATTGGTTAAGCGGTGTAAAATCAACGCCGTCAGTTCTACCCCATAAATCAAACTCTGCATCTGCACTGGTAGCTAATCTTACATTATCATTGGTATTAAAACCGGGACAAGCACTAACTACTAAATCAGGAACCACTCCTCCTTGATTAGTTGCGGAGCCTATGCCAACCACATACACATCATTATTATTTAAAATGCCTGATAAAGCAAAATCACAAAAATTAGATGGAGCAGCATTTCCGTTGTTATAAACTTTCAACTTGTAATTGGCCAAGTTTTTGGGTGCACCGGTACCATTAAAAATTTCCACATAGGATAAAGCTCCCGTGCTTTCATCTGTTACTTCCGAAATAAATAAATCTGATGGTATAGGCAACGGTGAAGGACCAACAGGATCAGTAAAAACTATAGTCCCTGTAGGCACAGCACATGTGGGTTGTTGGGTTACACTCACTGTAGGTGGCGGACATGGAATAACGCCACATATTTTTGTAGCCGAAGTAAAGCAACCGGTGCCACTTGGTGTAACGGTTAAACTTATTGAGTCACTTGAGGTTATTGGAGTAACTGTAAATGTTGTGGCTGTAATAGTACCTACATTTACCGGTGTACCGCCATTAATACTATAGGATATTGCATAGCTTGTAGCTCCTGCTAAGGCTGTCCAATTGAATACTTGTGAAGTTGGTGTAGCTGTTCCGCAAACAATATTAGGCGCAACAGGGGTATTGATTGTAACGGTTACGCTGGAACTTAAATTACAATTGACTGAAGTGGTAAAAGCAATATCATCTAAGGCAAAATCATTTCCGGAAGCATTCGTATTGGAATTGAACAACTGAATTTGTGCCGAAGTTGCTGCTCCTGAATTCCATACGTATGTATATTGCGTCCACCCACATACCGTTGCTGAAGCATTAGCTGTACCTAACAAGGTACCGTTTATTAAAGCCCTGATCACCGCCGGATTATTGGGAGCTACAGTTTGCAACCAATAGGAAAAAGTATAATTTTGTCCCGGTGATACGGCTACGGTTTGCCCCCAAACCAAGTCGTTTCCGCTATTAAATGTAGATCCGTCAACTACCATCATCAATCCGTTACCGGTGGTATGATCAACACAAGTGGCAGAGAATCCTGTCTCCCAAGTATTGGGATTAATAACTATACCATAGGCCCTTTGGGCTAAAGTAGTATTAGAAGGTGAGTAAAATGTATAATCGGAATCAAATCCTATATTTCCGTTAGAGAAATTACCATTGGCTATCAGGTTTACTGTAGATGTAGCCGTAGATGATACTGTATATGTGGTTGTTTGAGTTGGACTCACTACAGGATTAGCAATGTTGGGTGTGGTCAAACTCGGGTCATTTGGATTAGAAGTCCACGTGTAACCTGAAGCACCGCCACTTGCGGTTAAAGTGGTTGAACTGCCTGAACATATAGCAGTAGCCGGACTAACTGTTAAGCCTGAAGGATTGGTCAAAACAATATTCGTTTGAGAAACAAAGGCTCCGGTATTATCGGTAACCGATACGGTGTAAGTTCCAGCCGGTAATCCCGAGAAAAAACCTGTGGCATTAGTCTGATTGGCTGCACCGGTTAAAACATAATTACCATATGGTGTAACTCCATTGTTGGCATAAGCCGCTATGGAACCGTTAGATAATCCCTGACAAGTCGGATTAGTAGCAGTATAACTAATTGACAAAGGGACCGGAGGCGCGGTTAGTGAAAAGTCATCTACCGCAAAATCATTACCTGCGAAATCAGTGTTGTTATTATATAATTCGATATTCACACATGCATTGGTAGGCGTAAAAGTATACACCACCTGACGCCATCCGTTAGCCACGACCGGCGCTGTTGCAGAACCGGAAACCAAAGTAATGTTGTTTGCATTATTAAATTGTACACCAATATTGGCTAATGTACCTCCGGGTGTAGTAAAAATGGAACGTATCCAATAAGAAAAAGTATAGGTAACGCCAACGGTTAAACTACAAACACCTCCACCATTGTTACCGGCTTTCCAAAAACGTTGTTGTCCCCCAACACTGGTTCCGTCTATAATCATCATTTGTCCACTTCCGGTGGTATGGTCACCACTTGCAATAAATGATGTTGTATTGACCGGTTGTGGGTTGGTAAATATGGTCCAATTACCAGCCGCTGTAGTACCACTATAAGGTGTAGTCAGCACCGTGTAATTGGGCAATTGCCCTCCTTGATGTCCGATGTTAAAGCCTAATTCAAAATCTCCGTTATTCAAAAGATTTTGAGAAAAGCCACACACACTTAACAATAAAAATGCAGCCCGTAATATGTTTTTAGAAAAAGTAATGTTCTTCATTTTTTACCCAATTAAAGTAAGTTTTGCCTACAAGTTGAAGTCTCATAGAACCCCAAAAGTATTGATTTTTAATATTGTTATAAAAAAACCTCAAATTAATGAGGCTTAATTTTATTTTTCAATTTTTCTCCGATCTCTTTCGGTTTTTAATAAATTCAATTCCCTACTGGTCTGACCGGCCACAGAAGTGTTTTCTTCGGCTCTCCTGATTAAGTAAGGCATCACATCTCTAACCGGGCCAAATGGTAAATATTTGGCTACATTGTATCCGTGAGCCGCTAAGTTATAGCTTATGTTATCACTCATTCCATACAATTGACCAAACCAAATGCGGTTGTCGTTTTTCAAAACCCCTTTAGCCTCCATCAATTCCATCAATTTGTACGAACTCAACTCGTTGTGTGTTCCGGCAAAAATGGCCATTTTATCCAAATGTTCCATCATATACGCTACGGTCTTGTCATAGTTGATATCGGTGGCTTCTTTACTTTCGCAAATTGGTGTCGGATAGCCTTTTTCTTCAGCGCGTTTGTTTTCCTTTTCCATATAAGCACCGCGAACCAATTTCATTCCGATGTAAAAACCTTCCGTTTTAGCTTGTTCGTGTAATCGCTTCAAATAATCCAATCGGTCCCAGCGATACAATTGCAAGGTATTGAAAACAATAGCTTTCTCCTTATTGTATTTTCGCATCATTTCGGTAACCAAATCATCGGCAGCCTCTTGCATCCAACTTTCTTCACCGTCAATTAAAAGTGCTACATCTTTTTCATAAGCAGCTTTACAAACGGTATCAAAGCGTTCCACTACTCTATTCCATTCCTTTTGTTCTTCAACAGTTAAAGGCTGCTTTTCCCCTATTTTTTCATACAAATAAAAACGACCGAAACCAGTTGGCTTGAATACCGCAAAAGGAATAGCAATACGCTCCTTGGCAAACTCAATAGTCTTTAATGTCATTTGCAAAGCGGCATCAAATTGAGCCTCTTCTTCTTTGCCTTCTACCGAATAATCCAGTACCGAAGAAACACCTTTAGTGTACATTTTATCTACTACAGTCAAACAATCGTTTTCGGTAGTTCCGCCACAAAAATGATCGAAAACCGTAGCTCTGATTAAGCCTTCAACCGGTAAATGCGCTTTCAAAGCAAAGTTGGTCACCGCTGTTCCTATTCGAACCAATGGCTCACTGTCTATCATCTTGAATAAAAAATAAGCCCTATCGAGCTCAGTATCGGTTTTGAGGGCAAAAGCCACTTCAGTATTATTGAAAATTTTTTCCATGGTATTGAATTGATGGCACAAATATAAATAGTCTGTAACGATTATATATCAATTTTTACCTTATTTTTGGGGCACAATTCAACAAAAAAATGCAAACCATTCAAGCCAACGGATATCCGGTTTTATTCGGAGAAAACGAATACGAAAGTCTCAATACTTTTATCGAAAAAAATAAGTATTCCAACTTATTTATTTTGGTAGACAATCATACGAATGAATTGTGCTTGTTGCGCTTTTTGTCGTTTCTGGCCACTGATAAAACCATTGAAATCATTGAGATTGAATCGGGCGAATCGGAAAAAAACATCAATACTTGTGTTGAAATTTGGTCTGTTTTGACCGAATTGGGTGCCGACCGTAAATCACTGCTTATTAATATCGGCGGCGGCGTGATTACAGATATAGGCGGATTTATAGCTTCAACCTTTAAAAGAGGGATTGATTTTATCAACATACCAACCACTTTGTTGGCCATGGTAGATGCATCTATTGGTGGTAAAAACGGGGTGGATTTAGGCAATTTGAAAAACCAAATCGGTGTTATTAATGTACCTAAAATGGTGCTGATTGATACTGAGTATTTATCCACTTTACCCCAAAACCAAATGCGCTCCGGGTTAGCGGAAATGCTGAAACACGGCTTGATTTTCGATGCTTCCTATTGGGCACAATTTAAAGATTTGAGCCAACAAGATTTTGCCGATTTTGACACATTAATCCATCGTTCTATAGCCATCAAAAACGAAATCGTGAGTCAAGACCCAACCGAAAACGGGATTCGCAAAGCTTTGAATTTTGGCCACACCTTAGGCCATGCCATAGAAAGTTATTTTTTGGAGAACGACAACAAAACCAGCTTATTACATGGTGAAGCCATAGCCGCAGGAATGATTATGGAAAGCTATATTTCATGGCAAAAAGGGCTGCTAACTGAGTGGGCTTATCAAGAAATCAAACAAACCATAAAAAGTATTTTTGAAACCATTCCTTTTGAAGAAAACGACCTACAACCCATCTTGGATTTATTGATTCACGACAAAAAAAGCGAGTACGGCAAAATTCAATTTGCTCTACTTGACGGAATCGGGAAGATTAAAACAAACCAAGAAGCTGATAATGAATTGATTATAAAGTCTTTTGCCGATTATAAAAACTAATATTTTTTTCATAAAAATTGTTGTATTTCGAAAATATTATTTTTTACATTTGCCCTAATGAAAAAATGTGTGAACACCAACAACAACAGTATTTACAGCCAAGAAATTACAAACTGTTTCTTAGCCGATACTTCCGCTTTTTTAAAACAAAAAAGTGATCCCAGCACATTACATTCCGCCATTACCTTTTTGTTCCAGGAAAAATTACCCATTATTTACGCTAATATTAGAGTTTGAATGACAGATTACTTTGTTTTGAAAAATAAATTAATCTAAAATTCTGTATCCTCAATGAACACTAAATATTACGACTTAATTAACCAAACTTTCTATTTCCCGCAAGAAGAATTTACTTTAAACAAAGACACCCTTCAGTTCCATAACATCGATTTAATGAAATTGGTTGAACAATACGGTACGCCGTTGAAGTTTACTTATCTTCCTGCCATTTCCAATAACATCAACAAAGCCAAAGGTTGGTTTAGAAAAGGCATGGAAAAAATTGGTTACGAAGGCAAATACTATTACTGCTATTGCACTAAAAGCTCTCATTTTAAATTCATTATGAATGAAGCTTTTAAAAACAATATTCACATTGAAACTTCCTCTGCTTATGACATCAACATTGTTGAGAAATTAATGGAAGAAGGCAAAATCAATAAAAATACTTACGTAGTTTGCAATGGTTTCAAACGCGATGAGTATGTATCCAATATTGCCCGTTTGATTAACGGAGGTCACAACAAAACCATTCCGGTAATCGACAATTACGAAGAATTGGATTTGCTGCAAGAACAAATTAAAGGTAAGTTTAAAATCGGTATCCGAATTGCCGCAGAGGAAGAACCAAAATTCGAGTTCTATACTTCTCGATTAGGGATTGGTTACAAAGACATCGTGCCATTTTACAGAAAACAAATCCAAGAGAATAAGCAAGTGGAACTGAAAATGTTACACTTCTTTATCAATACCGGTATTCGCGACACTGCTTACTATTGGAACGAGTTATTGAAATGTATGAAAGTGTACATTGCCTTAAAAAGAGAATGTCCAACACTCGACAGTTTGAACATTGGCGGCGGTTTCCCAATCAAGAATTCATTGGCCTTCGAATACGACTACCAATACATGATTGATGAAATCTTAAACCAAATCAAGATTGCTTGTGACGAAGCAGAAGTGGATGTCCCGCATATTTTTACCGAATTCGGTTCGTTTACCGTAGGTGAATCAGGCGGTGCCATTTACCAAGTATTGTATCAAAAGAAACAAAACGATCGTGAAAACTGGAACATGATTGATTCTTCTTTCATCACAACATTACCTGATACTTGGGCAATAAACAAACGCTTTGTAATGTTAGCCGTAAACCGTTGGAACGACACTTACGAAAGGGTTTTATTAGGCGGTATGACTTGTGACAGCGACGATTATTACAACTCAGAGCAACACATGAACGCAGTTTATTTGCCAAAATACAACAAAGAAAAACCTTTGTACATAGGCTTTTTTAATACCGGTGCTTATCAAGAAACCATTGGTGGTTTTGGTGGATTACACCACTGCTTGATACCGCAACCCAAACACATTTTAATCGACAGAGATGAAAACGGTATCTTAGCTACCGAGGTGTTTTCGGAACAACAAAGTTCTGAAGATGTATTGAAAATATTGGGTTACGAAAAATAACAGCAACAAAAAACATCCGTTTTTATTTATAATAATTTTTAAAAAAGAGTTTGATGGTTTAGAAAAAAAAGTTTTTCTTTGAACCATCAACTACAAACAACAAATCACAATGAGTAAAGGACCTATCAGTCAGTTCATAGAAAAAAACTACCTTCACTTCAACGCTGCAGCTTTAGTTGATGCTGCCAAAGGCTACGAAGAACACCTGCTTGACAACGGAAAAATGATGATCACTTTAGCCGGTGCAATGAGTACCGCCGAATTGGGAAAATCATTGGCCGAAATGATTCGTCAAGACAAAGTACACATCATTTCTTGTACCGGTGCTAACTTAGAAGAAGACATCATGAATTTGGTAGCGCACAATTCTTATAAAAGAGTACCAAACTACCGCGACTTATCGCCACAAGAAGAATGGGATTTGTTGGAAAACCACTATAACCGTGTAACCGATACTTGTATCCCTGAAGAAGAAGCTTTCCGCAGATTACAATCACACTTATACGACATTTGGAACAATGCCGATTCAAAAGGTGAACGCTACTTTCCTCACGAATTTATGTATCAAATGATCAATTCAGGTGTATTGAAACAATACTACGAGATTGACCCAAAAGATTCTTGGATGGTAGCAGCTGCCGAGAAAAACCTACCTATTGTAGTTCCGGGTTGGGAAGACAGTACTATGGGTAACATCTTTGCTTCCTATTGTATCAAAGGAACTTTTAAACCAACAACCATGAAAAGCGGTATCGAATACATGATGTGGTTGGCCGATTGGTACACCAATAATTGCAGTGGAAAAGGTGTTGGATTCTTCCAAATTGGCGGTGGTATCGCGGGCGACTTCCCTATTTGTGTAGTACCAATGTTGTACCAAGACATGGAAATGCACGATGTCCCTTTTTGGAGCTATTTCTGTCAAATTTCAGATTCAACCACAAGTTACGGTTCCTATTCAGGAGCTGTCCCTAATGAGAAAATCACTTGGGGCAAACTTGACATACATACCCCCAAATTTATTATTGAATCGGATGCAACCATAGTTGCACCATTAATTTTTGCTTACTTACTGGATTTATAAAAAATTTTTTTATGAGAAGAATTATTGTAGACTATGCTAAACTCACCGGAGACATCCTTAATTTATTAGTGGAAAAATTCCCTGAAGGTTATGACGATACCGACATCATTCGTTTTAGAAATGCTCAAAACGAATTGGTAGAAGCGGTTGAAGTTCGAACCGAAGACACTATCTACCTAGTGAAAGTGAGTACCAAGTTAGCTAGTCGTATGGAGAAATTTGATGAAGAAGAAGACATCGACGCAGTAGTAGAACCTATCGAGCCTATTAAAGGCTTGGATTTAGATGACGACGATTTGCCTTCAGATGATGACGATGTGGAAATTGATCCGCTTAAAGACAAAGGTGGTTCTGACGACGACGACGATGATGATGAGGAGGAAGATTTTGCCGATTCAGACAACTTTGACGACGACGATGAAGAATAAACAATAAGTACGACGTTTGAAGTGCGATTTACAAAGTAAAACTCCCAATTTCTAATTGAATTTGGGAGTTTTTGTTTTACAACAGCACACTTCGTACTTACAAATATCTTTCCTCAAAAACTCGCTGATGGTGATTTTGATGGCCAATGATGGTAAAACCCAAAGCCCTAACCGACATGGGTTTGTTAGAAGCCATGCCTTTGCGGAGCAATTCTTCTTCATTGAACGATTTGAATAATGCAAGCGACGCTTGTCTAACCACCAACAACTCAGTCAACAAATCCTGGATACTTCTGCTGTTGGCTCGGGCCACATCAACATAATCATTTTCCTCAAAACCGGGCAATTCCGTTTTGTCATTTCGGGCAAAACGCAAGGCGCGATAAGCAAAAATGCGTTCGGCATCAATCAAATGTTGCAAGATGTCTTTAATGGTCCATTTCCCTCCGGCGTATCGATAATCAAATTTGTCCATGGGTATTTCCCTAACAAATTTCACCAAGCGATGTACCGCAATTTCCAATTCTTCCAACAAGGTGTATTCTTCGGTTACGGTATTGATATAAGTACCGTAAAATGCCGCATATTCATCGGCGTTCAATTGTGATTTTTTCATAATGGTTTAAGCTGAATTCCGACTCGCATTGGTATTACCAAACAAAGAACGAGTCACTAATTTTTCATAAATACTGATTAATTTTTCGTTGATTTCCGGTTGTTTTCTCAAATGATTGATTTGTGTTGAAGCGTATTGTTGAATAGTCAGTAACGGCAATACTATTTGCTCACGCATAACTATTGAAGCTTTACCGTCAGGATAATTTTGCATGAGTTCGGTGTGACCGGCTATTTTTAACAACAAGCGCTTGGTTTCCAGAAACTCATCGTAGATGATTTGCCAAAAAGAGCCAAACTCAACATCGTCTTTCATGTAAGCTGTTAGCGGAAAATAACTTTTGGCCAACGACATCATACTGTTTTCCAACAAGGTTCTGAAAAAAAGCGAATTGTGATACAAGTTTTGCACTTCGTCCCAGCGATTGGCCACTTCAAAATGCTTCAAAGCAGTACCAACACCAAAAAAACCGGGAACGTTTTGTTTTAGTTGGCTCCATGAACCTACAAAAGGAATGGCACGCAAATCGGCAAAATCCAATTTTTCATCAGCATTGCGTTTGGACGGTCGACTTCCAATATTGGTTTTCGCATAATATTTCAAGGTACTCATCTGCTCCAAGTATGGAATGAACTTGGGGTGATTTTTGAAATCAATGTATTTTTCGTAGCCTAACTGCGCTAGGGTATCAATAATCCCTTTTTCCTCATCGGACAAATTATTTTCATCATCGTTAAATAGCTGATTGGCAACACCGGCACTCAAAAGGTTTTCTAAATTATACCGACAAGAATCTACTGTACCGAAATTAGAACTGATGGTTTGTCCTTGTACGGTGAGTTGGATTTCCTGGTTTTCTATGGTTGAACCCAATGAGGCATAAAACTTATGGGTTTTACCGCCACCACGAGCCGGCGGACCACCGCGCCCATCAAAGAAAATAACTTTTATACCATAGTCGCGCGAAATTTTGGTAATCATTTCTTTGGCTTTAAAAATACTCCAATTGGCCATTAAATATCCGCCGTCTTTAGTACCGTCTGAAAAACCGAGCATTACGGTTTGCTTGTCTTTTCGTTGTTTTAAATGTTGGCGATAAACCTTATTTTGATACAATTGCTCCATAATTGTGTGAGCGTTTTGCAAGTCGTCGACCGATTCGAATAAAGGCACTATATCCACTGTTGGATTTTCCCAACCCATCAAACGGAACATGGCAAAGGTTTCGATGACATTTAGAGCACTCTCATTATTACTGATGATATAGCGGTTACAACCCTTTTCACCATTCTCAACTTGAATTTCTCGCATCAACTTTATGGCTTCCAATGTGGAACGGGTCACTTCGTTTTCAAAAAAATGTTGCGACAAATCGAATTTCAAATGAGCTATAACTTCAATTTTTTTGCTTTCAGACAATTCCTCAAAATGCTCAGGAAAATAAACCTCTTTTTCTCTTTTTAAGAAAGCGGTAATATCAGCAAACACTTTGCTGTGGATTTTACTGTTCTGACGAATATCGAGCGAAGCAAAATGGAATCCGAATTGGGTTATCTTTTGCAACAACATATTGATATCGTCTACATAAAGCGACTGGTGCTTTTCGATGATGATATTTTTCACAATGGCCAATTCATTTTTCAATTCCTCCAATGTGATAAAAATTTCGCCTTGAGAGTAAAACACCGAACGATACAACTTGTACTCCAAACTGGCGATGATAGTATCTACTTCGTTAAAGGTCAGTTTGCGTTTCAAATTTCGGATGTCAACATAATAACATTTCATGATGGCTGTACGCAATCTTTTGGCCACTTTCTCGGTGATTTCAGGAGTTACAAACGGATTTCCGTCTCTGTCGCCACCAGGCCAAAAACCCAAATTCACGATAGGATTTTCAATCAAATTACCTTCGAATATATTCTTTTGAAGGTATTGCATCATCTCGCCTATGGTATGGTAAAATACATTTTCCAAATACCAAATCAAGCTTACTGCTTCATCAAAGGGCGTTGGCTTTTCTTTTTTGATGAAAGGCGTTTTCCCCAACTGCGCCAGGAGTTGCTTGATTTTAATCAAATCGTTTACCCGAACGGCTTCGGTTAAATCGGTAATAATTCCCAACACCGAACCCGGATAGAACTGAGTAGGATGTGCGGTCAATACTGTTCTTACGTTGAAACTTTCTAAAAAAGCTATCAATTCCTTGCGTTTGTCTTTGGCTTCGGTTTTCTCTTTAATGTCGCGCAAAGAACCACGGCCTTCCATATTATTCACTATAGGAAAGGCGGCATCTTCAATAGCATCAAACAAAACTATCTGTCGTTCAACATACTGTATAAAACGAAACATCAAATCAATTTTCTCAGATTCAGTAGCCTTGTCTAAGTATTTTTCGGCAAAGAAATCAACAATCTGCTTGGGCGACCAATGGTGTTTGAACCCGTTGTCACACACTTCAGAGAATAACGGCAACAAAACACCGGTATTGTCGATAGCATCAAACGGCAAAGTGATAAATACACTATTATAAATATGGTATTTAGACAATACATTTTGATTGAAACGCTCAATTTTTGGCAAGGTGTACATAGCGCAATAATTTTGGCTTAAATTAATAAAAAAACCCCAAGCTTTCACTTGAGGTTTTAAATATATTTTGAGCAAAGACTAATCTAACTCTTGGAAGATAGTATGCATCAAACGTTTTTTGTCGTTGATACTTTCTTCTAATGAAATCATGGTTTCAGTTCTGTAAACTCCTTCAATATCATCGATCATGAAGATAACATCTTTAGCGTGCTTGGTGTCTTTAGCTCTGATTTTACAGAAAATATTAAACTTACCGGTAGTAACGTGAGCCACCGTTACGTATGGGATTTCGTTGATTCTTTCCAAAACGAATTTGGTTTGAGAAGTATTGTTCAAAAACACCCCAACATAAGCGATAAAAGAATATCCTAATTTTTCATAGTCTAATGACAATGATGAACCCATAATGATTCCGGAATCTTCCATCTTTTTTACTCTTACGTGAACCGTACCGGCAGAAATCAATAATTTTTTGGCGATATCCGTAAAAGGAATTCTGGTGTTGTCTATCAACATATCCAAGATTTGGTGGTCTACTTCATCTAAACGAAACTTACTCATAAAACTTATCTATTGGTTTATTAAAAATAACGCCACAAAAAAAATACATTTTTTCTAATAAAAAAAGCCAATTGCTAATTATTTATCAAACCATTAACAATTTTGATGTTTTTTCCCAAAGAAAAATTAGCTTTTTGCTCAATATTCGGAAATCCACTTTCATTGTCCTGATACCTTTCGCCTTGTGCGTCTAATGTAAAATGACCGAAATAATTATCTAAATTATCAATTTGAGCAACACGAGCTTCGAAATCTATTTTACTTTGATTCAGTACCTCTTTGTATTGTGCTGCAAAATTGATAATTTTTTCGTTACCATCATAATTTATCTTGACATTTTTATAAACAAAATCATAAAAAACCACTTTATTTTGCGGAATTTTTAAATAATCATCGATTTTGTTGCTAACTACATCGTTTTCGTTCAAATAGTTGATTCCCGACAATATTGCCATAAAAATAAACTTCCGGGTTTGTTCCCTTTCATAATCGTTTTGAAAATGACCGGCTTCGAACAAAATAGTCGGCACATTCAGACTCTGAAAAGTATCACCTATACAATTGAGATTAAAACCATCATCAAATCGCCCAACCTGATTGGGAATTACTTTTTGCAAGCAAGCATTCATAGCTACTATGACATCGATGGCTTTAATTCGCGTTTCATTCATATCGCGATTCTCATTAAAAGCCGGTGCCAAAAAGGAAACCGTTGCGGGATGTCCGCTCTCGCCTGCCCCAAAAATGGTTCGTTGATCGTGTAAATTGTAAGCATAATGAGGCTGAAAGGTTTCAAATACTTGCCGCAATACCACACTCTCCGGTTGGGTTAAATTTTGGGCGTCCCGATTTAAGTCGACACCACTCGCATTTTCCCGAGTGTACGCTTCCGCCCCGTCAGGGTTGACCATAGGCAACAAGCAAAAAGTAAAAGATGAAAGTATAGTCTTGCTTTCCTCGGTATCGGAATGCAGAAAATTGATAAAATCAAATAAAGCTTTGGTCGTTGTACTTTCGTTACCGTGCATTTGCGACCACATAAAAATTTTGGTCTTACCTGAACCCAATGTCAATTGATGAATGGGTTTTCCTAAAACCGACCGACCGACAACGGTAGTTTTGTATTGGTTCAACAAGGGTTCTATGTGAGTAAGCGTAAGGTATCGCCCATGAATACTTTGTACTTTATATTGTTGGTGTAATGCTGAAAAATCCATAGCACAAATTTAGCTAAAAAGAGCTTGCTTAGCCCATCAATACAAAAAAACCTCCGACGCCGAAACATCGAAGGTTTACTAACCAAATTATATAAAAACATTATTCTCTCAACAAGAACACACTGCTCACACCGGCTTCATCTCGAGAAGCTATAGGAGCCGCATTTACATTTGCTGTAGGCAAATCAAAAGTCAATACTTTACCGCCGCCAAACAAACGTTCTGCTACATAAATCTTTTTAGCTGCACTATCATAAGCCACATCCAACGGGTTACCCAACATGGTAGCTGAACCGTAGATACGAAGTTGATTGGCTGTAGCGATAGTTCCCATATTAGAAGTATTGGCTAAAACTGTGGTGAAATTTTTAATTACGATTACACCGCCATCAGTATCAGAAGTGGCACTTCCTACATCGGTTAACACCATAGTATCCGTTTTTTTAGCATAGGTAATGCCGTGAGTTCTTACCAAACCTTCAATGCTTACTCTTTTGGTCGGCATGATGGCTCCGTTAGCATTGGCGAAAAAATTATTGAAGACTACAACATCAGAAGTTAAATCGGCTACCGCATACATCGTATTACCGTCTAAATGAATGCCCCAAACCTTAAAATCAACAGTATAAGTATTGAGCAACATAAAACCTGAGTCCGTTTTTTGGTACACCAATAGTTTGTTTGTATTACTGTTGGCAGCGTTTTGATCTTGGGTTACGACAACTTTATCGCCGTAAACTGCAATTTCGCGGGCATTATTAAAATCGGAAGTACTGGCAAATGCTAGGGGCAAACTGGTGGCGTTGTTCATTATAGCGGTAGTAACACCGTCATACAATTCAATTTTATTATTAGAGCGCGAAGCCAAAATAAACTCATCGCTATCGCTGAAATAATAGGCTCCATCTGCATCGGCAGAAGCTACTGTAAAGGAATATGTCATAGGTGAAGCCATAGACAAATCGGTTACAGAAACTTTCCCGGAAGTGTTGCTGGTAGTGAATAATTTTAATTGTCGGTTTGAAGCATTGTCATCGTTTGAACACGAAATCAGTAAACCGGACAATAAGGCTGCGGTTAAGATTGTTTTTCTCATTTTAAATAGATTTTTTGATTATGTTCTATTTACGAGAAAAAAATAAGACTGGTTTTAAAACGAGAGTTGTTTTTCCGGATAACGGCCTTGAACGCCTTTAAAATGGGCTAAAATTATTTTGATATCTTCTTCATAATTTCCTGTTGTAGTAAAAGGAGTTCCTATTCTTACTTCTTTTTTTCCGTAATCAAAAGCCACAGGAATAATGGGAACACCTGCTTTATGAGCAATATAATAAAACCCGGTTCGGAGTTGGTCTACTTTTTTTCGAGTGCCTTCGGGTGCGATGGCCATACGAAACACTTCTCTGGAGTTGAAGACATCTACGGTAGCATCTACATTATTTTTACCACCGCTGCGGTCCAATGGAGCGCCACCGATACTTCTGAAATAATAGCCAAAAGGAAAAGCAAATAGTTCTTTTTTGCCTACGAAATTCATTTCTAAATTGATAATGCCACGACAAAACAAACCGATAAAGAAATCGAAATTGCAAGTGTGCGGCATGACCATCAGTACACATTTTTTAACCTCGGGTGAAATAGTACCGATGAGTTTCCACCCCATAATTTTGAAAAAAATAAATTCGTAAAGCCTTTTTCTCATGTGGAATATTTTGCGTAAATTTAGTATTTATCTCTTACTTTTGGTCAAAATCTTTTGGGATGTTACGCAAACTGTTCAGCTACTTTATACCAATCAATATTTACAAGAAAAAATCCTCTATCAGCGAGACGATTGAAGTGACTTGGAACAATGGCGAATTGGTTATCGACAGTAAAAACACCAATTACTCTTATGGTAGTTTGCAACGCATATTGCGCAAAGGCTTAAAATATATCGGATTTGAAAGAATCAAAAAGTTTGACAATGTTTTATTACTGGGTGTAGCCGGTGGCAGCGTGATTAAAACGTTAGTAGATGAAATCAAATTCAAAGGAAAAATTACCGGTGTGGAAATTGATCCGGCAATGATTGAAGTAGCCAACACCTATTTCAAGCTGAATGAAATTCCGAATTTGAACATTGTTATTGACGATGCTTTTGAGTTTGTTTTAAAAACCAAAGAAACCTATGATTTAATCATTATTGATGTTTTCCAAGACACGACGATGCCGAACTTTTTGTTTGAAGACTTTTTTATCAATCGCGTGAACTTTTTATTGCGAAAAGACGGTTTTATTTTATTCAACACTATGGTCATTAACGATGGAAATCGCGAGCGCAATTTGAAGTATAAAAATAAGTTCAACAGTAACTATTCTCTGCGAATGTACCCAAAAGTGGAAACCCATAACGAGCTATTTACCATAAAAAAATTACACTGATGGGCTTTATCAAAAAACTTTTAATCGGTAAAGTTTCTCAAAACTTTAAACCCAAATACAATCCGATTCAACGGAGAATTCTCAACATCAAAGCCATTTGGAACAACGACCATCAGGACGACAACGGTATTGAAAAAATTTTCCGCTTGTTTCTTTCGATTTCCCAATTGCTTTTTCCGGGCATCTATGTAAAAACCATTGCTTCTAAAATCGGATACGCCTACAAAGATTTGGCGATGGACATTTACATTTTGCTGAAAGTGGCTTTTCCTTTAGTTATTTTAATCAATGGTTGGCTAAACTATACTATTTTGATTTGGCTATTGGTTTACCTCATTTTAGAGACCATTTTATACATTCCGACGCTGATTTTTGCTTCCGATTTATTTGCGCGTCCGAGGTCTTATAAACGCTCAATGCTGTTGTTGTTTTTCAATTATCTGGAAGTTATTATAGCGTTCGGCGTGTTTTACAGTTTGGGTCAAAACACTAACATTCCTTTCTCCCATTGGTCGGACGCCTTGTATTTTAGCTTGATGACCTCCAACACTATTGGCTATGGCGATTATTATCCGATAACCACTTTTGGGAAATTTTTGGCTTCGGTACAAGCTATGTTCTTTTTGTCGTTTGTGATTTTGTTCTTGAATTTCTTTTCAACCAAAGTCAAATCCAAAGGTTATTTTGACATCGATAACGAAGACCTTTAAAGCATTTTACGTGCTTTTTCCAAATCTTCCGGCGTATCAATACCGATGCCTACATGAGTAGTTTCGACCATTTTGATGCGTTTGCCAAACTCCAAATAACGCAATTGCTCCAGTTTTTCTGAAGCTTCTAAGGATTGCATTGGCAAATGGTAAAACGCCATCAAGGCTTCTTTGCGGAAAGCATAAATCCCAACGTGTTTCATATAACGAACACCAACATTGGTTTCTCTCGGATATGGAATCACCGAACGGGAAAAGTACAACGCAAAACCATTTTGGTCGGTCACTACTTTTACATTATTGGGATTGTTGATTTCTTCGGTGTCGGTAATTTCAAACATCAGCGAAGCCAAGTCGATTTTCTTATCGAAATCATTTCGGAACACTTCAATTACTTTGGCTAACGGTGCCGCGTTGATAAACGGTTCATCGCCTTGCACGTTCACCACGATGTCTACTTCTAAATTCTCTACTGCCTCAGCAATACGGTCGCTGCCACTTTCGTGCTCTTTGACACTCATAATGGCTTTTCCGCCGTGGTTGAGGATTTCGTCGTAAATCAAAATCGAATCGGTTACCACAAACACATCGTCAAATAAACCGGTGTTAACGGCAGCTTCATAGGTACGAAGTATAACGGTTTTGCCTCCCAAGTCCTGCATCAATTTGGCAGGAAAACGAGTAGAAGCATAACGGGCTGGTATAACGGCGATGGTTTTCATTTTGAAAGGCGCTAAGGTTCTGAGGTGCTAAGGTACTGAGATTTTTTTATTTTGAGTAGCAGAGCAACTACTCTTCAAAGTTTTCCTCTTTAAACCCAATCAAATACAATTTATCTTTGGCACGAGTGACTGCGGTGTACAACCATCGAATGTAATCTATATCAATGCCGTTGGGTAAATAAGGTTGTTCTATAAATACGGTGTTCCATTGGCCGCCTTGCGATTTGTGGCAAGTGATGGCATAGGAAAACTTGACTTGAAGCGCGTTGAAATACTCGTTGTTTTTGACTTTCAGAAATTTGCGGTATTGCGGCTCGCCTTCGTAATCTTTCATCACTTCTTGGTAGAGTTTGTTGCTTTCTTCGTAAGTTAGCGACGGCGATTCGCTGGTAATGGTATCCAACAAAACGATGGTTTCAAACGGAATTTGGTTCGGATAATCGACCATACGGACTTTTACTTTAGCAAACTTGAAATCATACAATTCTTTGAAGGCAAAAATTTCAAGCACTTCCACGATATCGCCATTGGCAATAAATCCGGCTTCATCGGTTTCTTTGAGCCAAAAATAATTGTTCTTCACCACCATCAAATAATCGCCTACCGACAACTCGCTTTCCTTATCCAAGATTCGGGAACGAATTTGCTGGTTGTATTGGTTGGCTCTTTTGTTAGAACGCACTATAAAACAAGTATCTTCTATGCTGTAATTGCTGTAGGCCGAATGAATCGCGTCTTGTATATCGTAGCCATCGGTGAGTCGCACTATGTCTTTAAACCCTTTAACTCGAAACTGAAACGTATCGAAAAAATCGCTTTTCAAAATCTCGCGCAATTCAGTAGCGTTGTATAAGATACCCGATTTTTCCTCTTGGCGCATCACTTCGTCCAACTCAATCGAAAATACTTCTTTGTGATAATGCATCGAGAGTAAATCGGTGTCAAGTGCCGGACTAACATCCAATTGTACCGGCGGTAGCTGAGCGGTATCGCCCAACAATATCATTTTGCAATTTTTACCATTGTACACATATGACATCAAATCGTCGAGCAACGAGCCGTTTTCGTACATTTTGGCTTCAGTGTTCACATCGGAAATCATTGAAGATTCATCGACTATAAAAATGGTATTGGTGTGCTTGTTCGTTTGCATCGTAAACGACAAACCACCTTTGACTTTTTTGGGGAAATAAATCTTCTTGTGGATGGTAAAAGCCGGCTTGTTCGAATAATTGGCAATGACTTTAGCGGCTCGTCCGGTTGGCGCCAACAAGACGTATTTTTTATTAACCTCCAATAAGTTGTTAACTAAGGTTGAAATGACCGTGGTTTTTCCTGTTCCGGCGTATCCTTTCAACACAAAAACTTGTTGCTCGTTTTTATTGGTAACAAAATCGGCTATTTGCTGTAAAAAGATGTCCTGTTTTACAGTCGGCTGAAACGGAAAACGCTGGCGTAAAAGACTGTAAAATTGGCCGGTAGTCATTGATTGTTGTGATTGTATTTGGAAACCCAAATATAGCTTATTTTAACTGATGATTGCTGATTAATGAGTGAAGATTGCAGAATTCTAAAGGACAGCGATTTGTACTTAAAAAAAACAATGTTTGAATACTTTAATTTATCAATCATTTAATTTTAGTAAGTTTGCCGAGTTCGTTTTAATCGAAAAAAATGTATCAAAACACCAGCATAACTGACAAAACCTATAAAAAGTTAGCCATTCAGGTTTCTTTGAACGGCTTGTCATTCGCTGTTTTTGACACCATACTCAACAAACCATTGGCTTTAAAAACCATTAGTATGGGTAAAGTTAATGTATTGTCGAGGATAGAAGATTTGTTTGCCGAAGCTTTCCAAAACCATCCTGAACTCAAGGCCGGTTATGACGAGATTGTGATTGTACACAGTAACAACTTATCGACTTTTGTCCCAACAGCTTTGTTTGACGAAGAATATTTGGGCAGTTATTTGCAATTCAACACCAAGGTTTTTGAAACCGATTTTTTTGCTTTTGATGAATTGCCGACTTACGAAATGAACAACGTTTACATTCCGTATGTGAACATGAACAATTACTTTATTGACCAATTTGGTACTTTCGATTACAAACATTCGCATACTATATTGGTGCAACGATTATTAGAACTGTCTAAAAACAACGATGAACGAAAAATGTTTGTTCATGTAAGCGATAGTCATTTTGAAATTGTGGTAGCACAAAACCAACAACTGTTGCTTTTCAACACGTTTGATTATAAAACTCCGGAAGACTTTATTTATTACATCTTATTTACGGCAGAACAACTACAATTGAATCCGGAATATTTCCCGCTGGCTTTGTTGGGTAAAATTGCCGAAAATGATGCGCTTTACGAAGTGGTTTATCAGTATGTACGCCATGTATCGTTGATGGATGTCAGCCACCTGATCAATCCTTTTACTGAAGCAGAAAACCGAGAACATTTTATCTTGTTACACTCATGAGAATCATCTCGGGCAAATACAAAGGCAGACGAATCATGCCTCCGAAAAACTTACCCGTTCGGCCTACGACCGACATGAGTAAGGAAGCCTTATTTAATGTGCTGAACAACCATTTCAATTTTTCGGAACTGCAAATTTTGGAACTTTTTGCCGGTACGGGCAGCATTAGTTACGAGTTTGCCTCACGTGGCAGTGCGCCTATTTTGTGTATTGACGGCGATATGGGCTGTGTAAACTTCATCAAAAAAACAGCTAAAGAATTCGACTTCGATATTACGGCTATTAAAAGTGATGTGTTTAAGTTTTTAGAAAAACACAAAGGCAATTACGACCTTATTTTTGCTGATCCTCCTTATGGCATGTCTCAGCAAGAATTTGAACAAATCATTACCCTTATTTTTGAAAACGAATTGTTGGACGAAGAAGGCATGTTAGTCGTTGAACATTCGAAATACACCAAATTAGACCATATGACTCATTATTCCTTCCAAAAAAACTATGGCGGTTCGGTGTTTAGTTTTTTTGAATTCGAGACAGAAGAAGACGACGAAGACGACGAAGAAGTCTAAAGTACTACAATAAGTGAACCTTAGCCCCGATAGGAATGGAAATCCTTTGGCCTGAACTTATTTCAGGACAAAGATTGCAATGTATAGCGGGACGACTGGCGAAAGAAAACCTATTGGTGTGCTCCTGAAAACTCAGCCAATTTACCTTTAATAACATCCCGATTGGCATCGGGATCAATTCAACACACCACTTTGATAAATCAAAGTTGGGTTTCATTGAAAAAAAGCAGACCTGTAAGCCGGATTCTGTATCCCGATAAATCGGGACCCTTATCATTTATCTGGACTCGTTGTTGCCAACGCGTTCTAGCTTCCTACCCTTCGACAACGGACGAGTAGCCCTTACATGCCGATATACTTGGAATTTCACCGCATAGAGTTTACCTGATTTCACTACAGCATTACCTGTACATCCTTTCTGTTGCACTTGTCCTCATCTCGCCCGTTGAGGCGAAACGGACGGGCGTTACCCGCTATGCTACTCTGTGGTGTCCGGACTTTCCTCCCCAATGGTTTGGAGCGATAAGGCGGTCTGCGGGGCAAAGGTAGAATATTAGATATTAAATTTTAGATATTAGACATATTTAATATTTAAAATTTGATATTTGATATTTCAAAACCTATATTTGTAATCCGATTAAAATCTATGGAACAATTTGTAGTATCAGCCCGTAAGTATCGTCCGCAAACGTTTAAAGACGTTGTGGGTCAACAAGCTATTACCAATACTTTATTGAATGCCATAGAGAATAACCACTTGGCTTCTGCCCTGTTGTTTACCGGTCCGCGTGGTGTGGGCAAAACGACTTGTGCCCGTATCTTGGCGCGAAAAATTAACCAACCCGGTTACGATGACCCGAATGAGGATTTTGCCTTTAATGTATTTGAATTGGATGCGGCTTCCAACAACTCGGTAGATGACATTAGAAATTTAATTGACCAAGTTAGAATACCGCCACAAACCGGACAATATAAAGTATATATCATCGACGAGGTGCACATGTTGTCGTCGGCTGCTTTCAATGCTTTTTTGAAAACTTTAGAAGAACCGCCGAAACACGCCATATTCATCTTGGCTACTACGGAAAAACACAAAATCATTCCGACCATTTTATCGCGTTGTCAGATTTTCGACTTTAAACGCATCACCGTTAAAGACGCTAAAGAGCATTTGGCGGAAGTAGCGGCGAGTCAAGGCGTACAATTTGAAGACGATGCCTTGCACATAATTGCCCAAAAAGCCGATGGTGCCATGCGTGATGCTTTGTCTATTTTTGACCGAGTAGTTTCGTTTTGCGGCAATAATTTGACCCGTCAAGCGGTAACGGAAAATTTGAATGTACTGGATTATGAGACCTATATCAATATGACCGATTTGTTATTGGACAACAAAATTCCGGAAATATTATTAGCTTATAACGAGATATTGTCTAAAGGCTTTGACAGCCATCATTTTATAGCAGGATTGGCCTCGCATTTCAGAGATTTGTTGGTGGCCAAAAACATTGCTACACATTCCTTAATGGAAATGGGCGAAGCTGCTCAGGCTTTATACCATCAACAATCGCAAAAAACCGATCAAGATTTTTTATTGAAAGGTATTGACTTAGCCAACGATTGTGATTTGAAATACAAAACTTCACAAAACCAACGCTTGTTGGTAGAACTTACCCTGATGCAAATAGCCTCTATCACTTTTGATGGAGAAAAAAAAAAGCTGATTTCATAATTCCGCCAACTTACTTTAGAAGAAACGATTATTCGATTGCGGAAGTAAAAGTGAAGGTTGCGAGTTCCGAGTTGCAAGTTCCGAGTTCCGAGTTAGAGGTTAACATACCAACAACTGACAACCAGCAGCCATCAACCAACAAGGAAGAAGTAGAAAGTACAAAATTGGAAGTACGAAGTGAAGAAAACAAAATTGCTGAACCGTCAACTGACAACGCGCAACAAACAACCCAAAGTAATGTTACCCTGAGCGCAGTCGTAGGGCAACAACCCGCAACCCGCAACTCGGAACCCGCAACTGTTAAAGTTTCCGCTTTATCGTTAGCCAGCATACGAGCCAAGAAAGAAATGGCAGAAGCTCAAAAATCGGTGGTGAAAGAAACCCAACAATTACCCTGCGAACCATTTACCGAAACCGAAATGTTGGAGCAATGGTTGAAATATGCCCAACGTATGGAAGACAAAGGCTATCGTATTGTAGCTTCTTTGCTAACTATAAACGACCCTGTTTTAGACGGTACAACCATTATTCACGAATTACCAAACGAAAGTTCGAAGATTGACTTTGAAAAAGAAAGACCGGAACTATTGGGTTATTTGCGTGGTAAACTGCACAATCACGACATTCAAATTGTGGTGAAAGTGAATGAAACTTTGGTGGTTAAAAAGGCTTTTACCAACCAAGACAAATACAACCGTTTGGTGGAAATCAACCCCAATTTGGAGGTTTTAAAAAAGATGTTCGACTTAGATGTTTAAAGCGTTCCTTGGTACATCGCTTTAACAATACCATCAGCTAATCCAATCTTCGGCACGTATAATTGGCGTGCACCGCTCCATTTCATCGCATTCAAATACACTCGCGTTGCCGGTATAATTACGTCGGCACGGTCGGTATTCAAAGCCAGCTCGGCAATTCTTTGTTCGTAGGTTAAAGAACTCAAATATTGGTATTGAGCGTTCAGATACAAATAAGACAACGGTTTGTCTTGCATTTTGCCCGACAGCTTGAAGAGTTTGTTGATGTTGCCTCCTGAACCGATTAGGATTACATTGTCATAAGGCTCGGTTTGTGCTTTAATCCATTTTTCAATTTCTTCCCAAACGATATCAGTTACCATATTGTTGAGTAAACGAACTGTTCCTATTTTAAAGGATTTGGAGGTTACCATTTTCCCATCGGCAAACAAAGAGAATTCGGTACTTCCGCCACCAACATCCACATACAAATAGGTTTGATCGGTTTTTAAGAAAGAATGCAAATCGGAACTTGCAATGATAGTTGCTTCAATTTTACCATCGATAATGTCAATATCGATATCGCATTGGTCTTTGATAATTTGAGTTACTTCTTTTCCGTTATAGGCTTCACGCATGGCAGAAGTGGCGCAAGCTTTGTACTTTTCCACTTTATACACCTTCATTAACAATTTGAAAGCCTTCATGGCATCAACCATACGATTGATGTTTTCTTCAGAGATTTCACCCACGGTAAAAGCATCTTGCCCTAAACGAATAGGCACCCGAATCAAAGCACTTTTATTGAATTGCGTTTCTTTGTCTTTTTGTTCCACTATATTGGTAATGAGCAATCGCATGGCATTGGAACCAATATCGATGGCTGCATATTTTTTAATAGATATCATGCTGTTCACTAACTTATTATTTACTTTTTGGCGGGTAATTCACAAAAATCCAATCGGTCTCTGTAATAATTATAGGTTTCAAATTGTGCTCTGAACACAGGCTCTCCCTCTTTTCTTATTCTGTATTTATTTTCGAATTTCTCCGAATGGTAACGGGCTTTTACGTTTCCTTTCCAACCCACATTGAATGTGTCAATGATTTGTTTTTTAATATCAGCATCGTAAATCGGACAAGTCACTTCTACTCGACCGTCGAGGTTTCTGGTCATAAAATCGGCTGAAGAAATAAATACTTCAGGGTCGTCATTATTACAGAAAATATAGCAACGGGTGTGTTCTAACAGATAATCGACGATACTGATGGCTTCGATGTTTTCGCTCATCCCTTTCACTCCGGGAATTAAGGAACAAATACCTCTGACTTGTAATTTAATTTTCACCCCGGCATTGCTGGCTTCGTAGAGTTTGTCAATCATGGCCGTATCCGAAAGACTGTTCATTTTAAGATTCATATAAGCCGGTCGACCTGCAATAGCGTTATTGATTTCGCGATCGATGAGTTTGTAAAACTTGGAACGTGTATAATGCGGGGAAACAATCAAATGCTTGTAGCGGTGAAGACGGTAATTGACATCGAAGAAATCAAAAATTTTAGCCACGTCTTTTAAGATTTGTTGGTGACTGGTAAACAGCGTTAAATCGGTATAAATTTTGGCTGTAGTTTCGTTGAAGTTACCGGTAGAAATAAAGCCGTAACGTTTTACTTTACCGTTTTCTACTCTGTCAATCACACATATTTTGCTGTGTACTTTTAATCCTTTAATCCCAAAAATCAACTCAATGCCTTCCTGTTGCATTTGCTCGGCATAGGAAATATTACTGGCTTCATCAAAACGGGCTTGCAACTCGATTTGTACAGTTACCTTTTTACCGTTTTTGGCGGCATTGATTAAAGAACTAACGATTTGTGAATTCTTAGCCAAGCGATACAACGTAATCTTGATGGCCGTTACTTTAGGATCAAGTGCGGCTTCACGCAAAAACTTGATCAGATAGGAAAACGACTGGAAAGGTGCGTTAATTAAGTAATCTTTTTGAGCAATTCTGTTTAAAATACTACCGTCGAGCGACAACCCTTCTACCGGTAGCGGTGTTTTAGGTTGATACAATAAATCAAATCGGCCCAAATTGGGAAAGTTCATGTAATCGCGACGGTTATGGTATCTTCCTCCGGGAATAATACCATCGGAAGCATGGATCCCCATTTTATCCAAGAAGAATTTCAGTGTGTCTTTACCGATAGATTGATCATATACAAAACGCACCGGCTCTCCAATTCTACGGTCTTTAACCGAAGTAGCGATTTTTTCGAGCATACTTTTGCTCATATCGCTATCAATATCCAACTGTGCATCTCTGGTAATTTTAATCATATGTGCCGAAATACTCTCGTAATCGAATATATTAAAGATACTACTTAGGTTGTAACGAATGACATCGTCTAACAACATTAAGTATTGCTTACCGTCTTTGGAAGGCAATTCAACGATACGATTGGTGTTTTTGGGAATCTCGATAATAGCATAGCGAATTTCCTGTTTGGGTTTTACCAATCCTAAAATGGATGGTTTCTGTTCCGTTTTCATTACCAATTTAACGGCTAAATACCCGGAAGTATCTTTAAGCAAAGGAAATTCAGCTAAATCATTCAAGATAATAGTGACCAATTCCGGGCTGATTTTTTGGATGAAAAAATCTTTTACAAAATTCTCATGTTCACCGGTTACTTCAGTTTCATCAATAATAATGATGTTCTGTTTGACTAGTTCATCTTCTATGAGACGCAATATGCGCAAACTTTCAGCTTGTTGTTTGATTACAATTTCAGTGATGTCCTTAACCAATTGTTGGGCTGAAATACCTCCTAAAATTTTCTCTCCGGAAACACCGGAAAGGCTTAACCTGCGAACTGCTGCAAAACGAACACGGAAAAATTCATCCAAATTGTTGGAAAAAATACCGATAAATCTGAGACGTTCCAACAAAGGAACCGATTCATCTGCGGCTTCTTGTAATACTCTGGCGTTAAAAGCCAACCAACTTTTTTCTCGGTCTATATAACGATAACCATTATCTGCGCTCATATTATTTTAATTCTTTGGGGAAGACTGTTTTATGGGTATGCCCTTTGGCAATGTCATTCCAGCGGGTAACATTAAAACTAAGTTTAACAAAACCTGAGGTCGGCACATTATCAATAAAGATATTGCCAAATTTATTGACAAAATTTGTAATAGCCTCATTGTGTCCGAAAACAATTAAATGATGACAACTGTCGGGACAAGATTTTATTATTTGCTCTAATCTTCTATCATCAAAGGTGTACAACTCCTTTTTGAATTGAATACTCTCGGTAGGAAACAATAAGTTTTGAGCAAAAATTGTAGCAGTTTCAGCGGCCCGCTTGGCCACACTGCTCCAAACTAAGTAAGAATCAGGCAATTCATCTTTGACTTGTAAAGAGACTAAATGCGCATCATGAATTCCTCTATTGGTTAATGGTCGGTCGACATCATTTAAAGGAGTAGACCAACTGGACTTTGCGTGCCTTATTATGAATAACTGTTTCATAAATTCAAATCCTATTTTGAAAGGATAAATTTAAGGTATTTAAAATAGAAATAAGAACTAAGCGACGAATGATTTGAGAAATGAAAGAAATTAACGACCAATTATAAAATACAGAGTGGTATTTTTTTTAAAACCGATTTTAGATTTAAACTATTATTATAGAAATAAATGTTAAAATAACAGAATAGTTATAAACAATTTAGTGTTAATACTTATTTGTAGTATTTGCCTTTCTAAAAATACATATTAATGCATTTTATCCGAAAAAATATGCATTTTATCGATGTTTTTTTTGGTGAATTAAAAAAAAGAAACTACTTTCGAACTGTTAAAATATAATTAAACTGAAAAAAGAACCCCAAAAACCCCAAATCTTATGTCAAAATTTAACAAAAAAAAGATGCCTCATCCCCTAAACAAAACCATTTAACGTACAATTTTTGTCATTTAATCGAGTTTTCAAGTTGTTTGTAGACAAAATTGAGTTGTAAGGGTCAAAGTACATAATTTAGCCTTTGATAGTATAACCCAAAATATTACACTTCATATGCCTACAAACTTACTGCAAGCCCGAAATGCGAAATTTTTCAAAAATTTACTCTACTAAAATTAATTGTATGAAATCAAAAATCATCATGCTTACTGTGCTACTAATCAGCAGTTTAAATGCTTTCGCACAAAGATTGTCCCCCAGCGACAATACAGATGAAACCTCTATTCCGGTGGTTGAATTAGACGCTTTCTTAAGTGCTCCTAATCAAACCGCCAGAGCAGCAGTTTCTAATGTGACTCTTTTGAATATTCAAAATGTCAGAGAATTGGTTTACAACACTCAACCATCTATTTACTACCATAGTGGTGTTGTGAAAGTTTACGGAGATAAACCACGTAACCTATTTACAGATTTAAACTCTATTAATAGTTTGAGTAATTCGATATCGTTAAAAAACAATATTGAAATTATCACTATCAATTTGGATAATCCAAATCAATTGAATAATCCATTCAACTTAAATCTGCTTTCTGATTTTAAAAATTTAAAATACATCTATTTTGTTACTTCATTTGATGTTAACAATGACTCCATCTCGAACTTGATACAAGGCGACAATGAGAAATACATGATATTTTATAAAGTTCAGAAAGGCGATAACAATCAATAATGTTGATAAAAATAACTATTATGAAGAATTTATACGTAAATAAAATCAATACAAAGCTCAATTACTTGGTTGTGATTTTGGCCATTCTATTCGGAATGAATACCAATGTCAATGCTCAGGTAAAAAAAGCTTTCACCCAGCGAACTTCACAATATACGCCTACCAAAAAGATTTATAATGTGAAAGGTGATTTTACCATGTTGGGAAATACGTGTTTGACGCCGCAAAATTACGGTCCAAACACTAATAACAACGGACAATACATGACCTATGTTGATGTGGATGGTGATCCTAACACTTTCAACTCTTCCTCTTCAACGTTAGTATTGTCTAACGAAAACGGTGCGATTCCATCTTGTTCAAACATTGTTTATGCAGGTTTGTATTGGACCGGAAAATCTTCGGCAAACAGTACCTTCAATGTAACCAAACAAGTACCAAACGGAACTCAATCAATTGACAACGATTTGGAGGTTATACATAACGAAAACATTGAAAACACTAACTATACTTTGTCGATAACCCGTGGAGGTTCAAGCGGAAGCAGATATCCTATTTACACTTTCTCAGGAAACGGAAATACTTATGCTTTCACTTTTTATAACAGCTCTGCACCGAACAGAGTAACATTGTCTGTAAATGGTGGCACTGCAACCAATGTACCGGTAACTGTAAATGGTTCGGGAACCACAGCTACTTTGAGTACACCTTACACTATTAATGATGGTACAGTTGTAATTAAAGTAGAGGAATTAATCAGAAGTGCCTCTACCAACTTATCTACTACAGACACTCAAAATACTTCGAGCGCTGAAGTAAATGTTTCAGGAACGATTATCGCCTACACTAGTGTAACTAAAACTTTTAATAAAAGAGTAGTTTCATTGAAAGGTCCTGCTGCTTCAGGATATACACAAATTACGGCTGCGGCTAACGATATTTATTATCCGTCAGGTTCTGATGATGATATTTATTCAGCTTATGCAGAAATTACCGATTATGTTAGAACCAATGGTATCGGACAATATACAGTTGCAGATATGGCCTTGTTAGAAGGTAATGTCGGCGGAACTGGATATTCCGGAGGTTGGGGAATGATTGTAATTTACGAAAACTCCAAAATGAAATGGAGAGACATTACCATTTTTGATGGTTATGCATATGTAGTATCAACTAATACCTCCGGTTATGACTTACCGGTTTCCGGATTCAATACCGTTCAAACCGGTAACGTTGGAATGAAACTTGGATTGATGGCAAGTGAAGGTGACGTAAGTTTTACCGGCGACTACTTCAGAATCAGAAATCTGAATACAACAAACTACACCAGCTTGTCGCATTCGGGCAATTCTACTTCTAATTTCTTCAACTCCTCAATCAATGCAGGAGGAACAAGAAATCCGAATTTATCCAATAATACAGGTATTGATATCGCTTTAATCGATGTACCTAATACGGGCAATACAGTTATTGGAAACAATCAAACTTCAACCAATTTTAGATATGGAACCAGTGGTGATACTTATTCTATCTTTGCCATAGCCATGTCGGTTGATGCGTATGTTCCTGAGGTTGAAGGTGTAATTACCGCTACCACAATTAACGGTTCACCGGCAACACAACCCTACACTATTTTACCGGGTCAAGAAGCAGGATTCAGTGTTGATATTAAAAATATCGGAACTGAAGCCATCAACAACTACAAGTTAATTGTACCTATTCCTTATAATGCTTCTTATGTTCCGGGCAGTGCTACAGGAACTATATTCAGTCCGCAAACAACTCCAACACCTAATAACATCAGCTTTAACCCAAGTTTAGGTGCAACAGGTTCTTTAGTTTGGGATTTCGGAACTTTAGTTTTACCACCGAATACTAATACTGTTCTAGCCCGTTTGACATTTAAACTAACCGCAACTTCCGATTGTTCTATATTGAGTAATGCAAGTTGTGCCGGTTTGATTCCTGTTAACGGATATTCAACAGGTATAGGAAGTAATACCTTAGTATCTTTGAATAATGCTAACTTTATTCAAGGATATACTTCAAACGGAAGTTGTATTGGGGAACCTATACCAGCTCCGATTAATTTAACTATTGACGGATCAAGCTATGTTTCTCAAAATTGTTCCGGCAACAATATTATCAGAAACTTTACTTATTGTAGCGAAAATACAACTGTAGGAACTTCAGACATTGCTTCGAATTTCCCTCCGGGATCCTTATTCTACAATGAATATCCTGTTACTATTAATTCTATACAATATTCAGATGCAAACCCTATTCCGTTAATTGCCGGTTCAACAGTTACCTATTATGCTGTTCCTGCCGGAGGCGGAAGCGGTTGCAACTTCCCTTTTACCATCTCTAAATGTCCTCCTGTTATTGCACAAGATGATACTTTGAACGGAGGAAACGGAACAACAGGAAACCCTAACATTGGTAACGTTTTGGTTAACAATGGTAATGGTAATGATACTGTAAACGGTAACCCTGCTACAACTAGTCAGGTAACTATTTCAATTGTTACTCCTGCCACTCCTATTGGTGGAAATCCGGTTCCCGTGATCAATACAACTACAGGTCAGGTTTCTGTTCCGCCGGGAACTCCTGCCGGAACATATACTATTGTTTATCAAATTTGTGATATCAATAATATTTCAAACTGTGATTCAGCAACAGTAACTATAACTGTTACAAAGCCAATTATCGATGCTGTTGATGATAATGGAACTCCTATTGTGGGTGCTTCTGGTGGCCAAACTGTAGCTAACGTTTTAGTAAATGATACTTTAAACGGAAACCCTGCTACACTAGCTAATGTAATCTTAACTCAAGTTTCAACTACAAATCCGAATGTTACTTTAAATCCTGCCACCGGTGCCGTGAATGTGGCTCCTGGTACTCCTGCTGGCACTTACACTGTAACTTACCAAATTTGTGAAATCTTGAACCCAACCAACTGTGATACTGCTATCGTAACAGTGAATGTTACCGGTGCGCCTATCGATGCAGTGGATGATAATGGGGCTCCTATTGTGGGTGCTTCTGGTGGCCAAACTGTAGCTAACGTTTTAGTAAACGATACTTTAAACGGTAACCCTGCTACACTAGCTAATGTAATCTTAACTCAAGTTTCAACTACAAATCCGAATGTTACTTTAAATCCTGCCACCGGTGCTGTGAATGTGGCTCCTGGTACTCCTGCAGGCACTTACACTGTAACTTACCAAATTTGTGAAATCTTGAACCCAACCAACTGTGATACTGCTATCGTGACAGTGAATGTTACCGGTGCGCCTATCGATGCAGTGGATGATAATGGGGCTCCTATTGTGGGTGCTTCTGGTGGTCAAACTGTAGCTAACGTATTAGTAAACGATACTTTAAACGGTAACCCTGCTACACTTGCTAATGTAATCTTAACTCAAGTTTCAACTACAAATCCGAATGTTACTTTAAATCCTGCTACCGGTGCTGTGAATGTGGCTCCTGGTACTCCTGCAGGTACTTACACTGTAACTTATCAAATTTGTGAAATCTTGAACCCAACCAACTGTGATACTGCTATCGTAACAGTGAATGTTACCGGTGCGCCTATCGATGCAGTGGATGATAATTACAATAATGTACTT
>Ga0208243_1000277_pt1 | contig 34935 bp, 34 predicted proteins | sample Subbio2Aug_QV12A_FD_184826 | JGI IMG/M metagenome (GOLD analysis project Ga0208243, IMG submission 184826) | Serpentinite rock and fluid subsurface biosphere microbial communities from McLaughlin Reserve, California, USA - CR12Aug_QV12A (SPAdes) | ecosystem: Environmental > Terrestrial > Deep... | reverse complement strand
CTGGAACCTGGTCAACGCGGCGGTGATGCTCGGCATCCTGATGAGGACGCGGACACGGCGGGAGGCTGTGCTGGCGTAGAGGGGCGCGCCGCCGGAGCTGCCGATCTCCCCCTCAAGGGGGGAGATCGGCTGCCGCCAGCGTTGCGCCCTCGCCTGCTCGGCCTCAGAACGCCTTGAACGTCAGCGTCGTCAAGGTGCGGAAGATCCCCGGGACGTCGGCGACGTTCTCGTCGATGAACTTGCCGATGTCGACGTCCTCGGGGATGTAGAGCTTCATCAGCAGGTCGTAGTCGCCGCTGGTGGAATAGAGCTCCGAAGCGATCTCGCGCTCGAAGATCGCATCCGCGACGGCGTAGGTCTTGCCGGGGAAGCACTGGACCTGGACGAAAACGGCTCGCATGGGCACTCCATCTGCTGGGCGGCCTGGTCTATCGGGCTGCCGCGCGGCGACCTTCGGCGGATCGGTTCAGCCTGTCAACAGCGTGCGCGTCAGCGCATGCGCGGCATCGGCGAGGCCGTCGACGACGTTGAAATGGTGGCGGTCTGGCTCCTCCACGCAGGCGGTGGCGGCGCCGAGGCCGGTCCAGACATTGGCGAGCAGCGCATTCTGGCGGACGAACTCGGCGCGCTCGCCGGCCCCTACCCAGCAGCAGAGGCGCGCGCCGGGCAGCGGTTCGAGCAGCGCCGGGCTTTCGGCCATGGCCTCGGCGGCGTCGACGCGCAGGGTCTCGTTCATCGCAAGCCGCATCAGCGGGCGCAGATCGTGCACGCCGGAGATGGAGACGACGGTGCGGATGCGCCCGCGCACGGCGTCCGGCAAGGGCGAATCGGCGCAGACCATGCGGGTGGCGAGATGGCCGCCGGCGGAATGGCCGGTCAGGAAGAGCGGTCCGGCCACTTCGCCCGCCGCATGGGCGACGGCGCGGCCGATCTGCCTTGTGATGTCGCCGATGCGCACGGCCGGGCAGAGCGAATAGGACGGCATGGCGACGGCGAAGCCGCTGTCGACTGAGCCCTTCGCCAGATGCGACCAGAGGCTGCGGTCGAAGCGCATCCAGTAGCCGCCATGGACGAAGACGACGAGGCCGGCCGGCTCGATCGCCGGCAGGAAGAGGTCGTAGGCCTGGCGCTCGCCCTCGCCATAGGCGACGCCGAGCCGGACGCGGCCGGCCGCCGCCATTTCCTCGCGATAGGCGCGGGCGGGCTCCACCCAGGCCGCCGGCCAGCGGTCGCCGCCCGGAATGTTGGGGCCGTTGGCATAGGCGTCGTCCCAATCGGCGATCTGGCGGTGGATCATGGTGCTCTCTCCCTGATGGCGGCTTTTCCGGTGGCGGCGGGCCGCCCTGCCCTCTGGCCGGATTGTAGCGGCTTGTCGAGGGAGGGGAACCGGCCGGCGGATTTTTTCGGGCTGCTCGGAGGCATCGCTTTCCTGTTCGCGCGTCCGCTGGCAAACGGCACCGCACGCCGACGGCCGTCATCCTCGGCCCTGTGCCGAGGATCTGCCCCGGCCTCGGGTTGTACGCATACCGGGTACGTGCCGCAGTGCCGGGACGCGCCGGGTTCTCGACGGTCGGCAGATCCTCGGCACAAGGCCGAGGATGACGGCGGTGGAGCGGCGGCGGCGGCGGCGTTCGATCGTCGGAGCCGCCCCGGGGCTCGGGCGTCGGAGTCAAGGCGGCGCTCGTTCACCCGAGGTGGGTGCGGTCGCTCAGAACTGGCCGAAGAGGTGCGGTCGCCCGGCACCGGCCGTCATCCTCGGCCTTGTGCCGAGGATCTGCGCGGGCCTCGGGATTCGCGCATTCCCGACGTCGTGCCGGTGTGCCGGCGCGCGCGGGTCCCTCGATGGACGGCAGATCCTCGGCACAGGGCCGAGGATGACGGCGCGGGAGTGGTAGGGCGGCGGTAGCAGTGGCGGCGGTGGAACGACGGCGCCAGTCGACGGCCGCGCCGCGCGAACCGAATCCTTCAATCTTGAAATTTCAAGCTTGAAATATCCTTTGAGCGCTGTCATGCTGCCCCCACAGTCAGCGAGTGGAGGCACGGGCGAGATGAAGATCGCGGTCCTTGGCGGTGGTCCCGCCGGTCTCTATTTCGCCATCTCCATGAAGCTGCGCGACGCCGCGCACGACGTCGTCGTCATCGAGCGCAACAGGCCGGACGACACGTTCGGCTGGGGCGTGGTGCTGTCGGACGAGACGCTCGACAATCTGGCCACGAACGATCCCGTCAGCGCCGAGCGCATCCGCGCGCATTTCGCCTACTGGGACGACATCGCCGTCTACTATCGCGGCACGCGCACGGTGTCGTCGGGGCACGGCTTCTGCGGCATCGGCCGCAGGCAGCTCTTGATCCTGCTGCAGGAGCGCGCCCGCGAGCTCGGCGTGGAGCTCGCCTTCGAGACCGAGGCGCGCGAGCCGCAGTATTACATGGAGCGCTACGACCTGGTGGTCGCTTCCGACGGGCTGAACTCGAAGACGCGCACGGCCTTCGCCGAAATCTTCAGGCCCGACATCGACGTGCGCGCCTGCAAGTTCGTCTGGCTGGGAACGCGGCAGAAGTTCGACGACGCCTTCACCTTCATCTTCGAGGAGACGGACAAGGGCTGGGTCTGGGCGCATGCCTACCAGTTCGATGCCGACACGGCGACCTTCATCGTCGAGTGCAGCCAGGAGACCTGGGATGCCTACGGCTTCGGCGCCATGTCGAAGGAGGAGTCCATCGCCACCTGCGAGGCGATCTTCAGGGACCATCTCGGCGGCCATCCGCTGATGTCGAACGCCAACCACGTGCGCGGGTCGGCCTGGATCAATTTCCCCCGCGTGCTCTGCGCGCGCTGGTCGCACGAGAACCTGGCGCTGATGGGCGACGCTGCGGCGAGCGCGCATTTCTCGATCGGCTCGGGCACCAAGCTCGCCGTCGAGAGCGCCATCGCCCTCGCCGACTACGTGACGTCGGAGGCGACGCTTTCCGACGCCTTCGCCAAGTACGAGGCGGCGCGGCGGACCGAGGTGCTGAAGCTGCAGTCGGCGGCGCGCAACTCGCTCGAATGGTTCGAGGACATCGCGCGCTACCTGAACCTCGACCCGGTGCAGTTCAACTACTCGCTGCTCACCCGGTCGCAGCGCATCAGTCACGAGAATCTGCGGCTGCGCGACCGCGACTGGCTGGCGGGCGCCGAGCGCTGGTTCCAGCACCAGGCCGGCAGCACGGGCAATGCGGCGCGGGCGCCGATGTTCGCGCCGTTCAAGCTGCGCGACATGCAGCTTGCGAACCGCGTCGTCGTCTCGCCGATGGCGCAGTACAAGGCGGTCGACGGCTGCCCGACCGACTGGCACTTTTCCCATTACGCCGAGCGCGCCAAGGGCGGCGCGGCGATGGTGACGATCGAGATGACCTGCGTGTCGCCGGAAGGCCGCATCACGCCCGGCTGCCCCGGCCTCTATGCGCCGGAGCACGAGACGGCGTGGAAGCGGCTGGTCGATTTCGTCCATGCCGAGACCGAGGCGAAGATCTCCGCCCAGATCGGCCATGCCGGCGCCAAGGGGTCGACGCAGGTCGGCTGGGAAGACGCGGACGCGCCGCTGCCCTCGGGCAACTGGCCGCTGATGGCGGCCTCGGCGGTGGCCTGGTCGGAGAAGAACGCGGTGCCGAAGGCGATGGACCGCGCCGACATGGACATGGTGCGCGAGCAGTTCGTCGCCTCGGCGCGGATGGCGGAGCGCTGCGGCTTCGACATGATCGAGCTGCACATGGCGCATGGCTACCTGCTGTCGTCGTTCATCACCCCGGTGACCAACCGGCGGACGGACGAATATGGCGGCAGCCTGGAGAACCGGATGCGCTATCCGCTGGAGGTGTTCCGCGCCGTGCGGGCCGCCTGGCCGGACGACAAGCCGATCTCGGTGCGCATCTCGGCCAGCGACTGGGTGGGCGAGGACGGCGTGACGCCGCAGGAGGCGGTGGCGATCGCCCGGATGCTGAAGGAGGCCGGCGTCGACATCTGCGACGTCTCGGCCGGGCAGACCTCGACGCGGGCGAAGCCGGTCTACGGCCGCATGTTCCAGACGCCCTTCTCGGACCGCATCCGCAACGAGGCCGGCATGGCGACCATGGCGGTGGGCAACATCTACGAGCCCGACCACGTCAACTCGATCCTGATGGCCGGACGCGCCGACCTTGTCTGCCTCGCCCGCCCGCACCTCGCCGACCCCTACTGGACGCTGCACGCGGCGGCGGCTCTGGGCGACCGCGGGGTGGCGTGGCCGAAACCCTATCTCGCCGGCCGCGACCAGCTCTACCGGCTGGCGGAGCGGCAGGAGCAGATGACGGGGAAGGTGTGATGGGGCTTCACCGCAGGATCAACTCGGACGTCTGGGCTTTACGGCACCCCCCTCTGCCCTGCCGGGCATCTCCCCCTCAAGGGGGGAGATCGGCCGTCACGAGCGCCGCTGCCAACCTCCGACGGCGGCTGGAGAGCGCGAACTGGAATGCAAGGCGATCTCCCCCCTTGAGGGGGAGATGTCCGGCAGGACAGAGGGGGGGTCCCGGGCGCAACGTCACCGTCGTTCCTTCGCTCACGCACGCCGATGGAGGCGAGGCATGACCATCTCCCTCCCCCACGCCCTCGTCACCGGCGGCGCCACCGGCATCGGCAGGGCCATCGCGCTGGCGCTCGCCGAAGCCGGCGTCGAGGTGACCATCTGCGGCAGGCGCGCCGGACCGCTGGAAGCGGTCGCGGCGCGGCATCCGCGCATCCACGCCATGACCGCCGACGTGACCGACGAAGCCTCCGTCGAGACGCTGTACCGCGAAGCCGAAGCTCTGCGCGGGCCGATCGAGATCGTGGTCGCCAATGCCGGGATCGCGTCGAGCGCGCCGGCGCACAGGACGATGCTCGCGGAATGGAGCCGGATCATCGACGTCAACCTCACCGGGGCGTTCCTGACGGTACGGCCGGCACTCGCCGGCATGGCCGAGCGCAAGCGCGGGCGGATCGTCTTCATCGCGTCTGTCGCCGGCCTGCGCGGCTCGGCCTATGTCGCGCCCTACGTCGCCTCCAAGCATGGGGTCGTCGGCCTGATGCGGGCGCTGGCGGCGGAGCTCCTGAAGACGGGCGTCACCGTCAACGCGATCTGCCCCGGCTACGTCGAGACCGAGATGCTGGAGGAATCGATCGCCCGGGTGATGGAGAAGACGGGGCGCAGCGAGCCGGAGGCACGCGCCGGCTTCGCCGCCTTCAACCCGAACCACCGGCTGATCCAGCCGGAAGAGGTGGCGGCCGCGGTGCTGTGGCTGGCGAGCGACGCGGCGATCTCGGTGACCGGACAGCCGGTCGCGATCTCGGGAGGCTGACGATGGCCGACGCCTCGCTCGCCCTGCCCGAAGCGCCGCCCGCCTCCAAGGAGCGGCTGAGGCTCTGGATCCGGCTGCTGCGCGCCTCGCGCATCGTCGAGAACGAGCTGCAGGGGCGGCTGAAGCGCGAGTTCGAGACCACCCTGCCCCGCTTCGACGTGATGGCGGCGCTGAACCGGGCGCCCGACGGCATGCTGATGAGCGACCTGTCGCGCTACCTGCTCGTCTCCAACGGCAACGTGACCGGCATCGTCGACCGCCTGGTCAGCGACGGCTACGTGGCCCGCACGCGGCGCGACGGCGATCGCCGCACCTCGATCGTCACGCTGACCGACAAAGGCGCGGCGGCGTTCCGCGCCATGGCCGCCGCCCACGAGGGCTGGATCGACGAGCTTCTGAGCGGTGTCGGCGGCGAGGACGCGCGGCGGCTGTCGACGATGCTGAAGACGTTCCGCAGCAACTGGGAGGACGGACATTGACCGCCATGGCAGGGCTCACCCCGCAGCACTTCCTCTGGGAGGCGAAGGACGGCGTCGCGCAGGTGCGGCTCAACCGGCCCGACCGCAAGAACCCGCTGACCTTCGAGAGCTATGCCGAGCTGCGCGACACGTTCCGGGCGCTCGCCTATGCCGACGACATCGACGTGGTGGTGTTCCTGCCGAACGGCGGCAATTTCTCCTCGGGCGGCGACGTTCACGAGATCATCGGGCCGCTGACCAGGATGGACATGAAGGGCCTGCTCGCCTTCACGCGCATGACCGGCGACTTCGTCAAGGCGATGCTCCAGTGCGGCAAGCCGATCATCTCGGCCGTCGACGGCGTGGCTGTCGGTGCTGGCGCCATCATCACCATGGCCTCCGACATCCGGCTCGCGACGCCCGAGGCCAGGACCGCCTTCCTGTTCACCCGCGTCGGTCTCGCCGGCTGCGACATGGGCGCCTGCGCCATGCTGCCGCGCATCATCGGCCAGGGCCGCGCCGCGGAGCTCCTCTACACGGGCCGCGCGATGACCGCCGCCGAGGGCGAGCGCTGGGGCTACTACAACCGGCTGGTCCCGGCCGCCGACCTGGAGGCCGAGGCGCTGTCGCTCGCCGCGTCGATCGCGTCCGGCCCGACCTTCGCGCACGGCATCACCAAGACGCAGCTCAATCAGGAATGGTCGATGGGGCTCGAGCAGGCGATCGAGGCGGAAGCGCAGGCGCAGGCGATCTGCATGCAGACGGGCGATTTCCGCAGGGCCTACGAAGCCTTCGTGGCGAAGGTGCGGCCGGTTTTCGAGGGGGATTGAGGGATGGAGGGCCTGGACACCCCCCTCTGCCCTGCCGGGCATCTCCCCCTCAAGGGGGGAGATCGGCAGCTTCGGCGTCCGCGTTCGTTCGGCGTTTCCTCTAGGGAGGAGTCGGCGCGAGGCACCCCCCTCTGGCCTGCCGGCCATCTCCCCCTCAAGGGGGGAGATCGGCTGTCGCGGGCGCCTCGTCCACTCACAGACGTCGCAGAATCGGCGCCGCGATTGAAGCTGCCGCTCTCCCCCCTTGAGGGGGAGATGCCCGGCAGGGCAGAGGGGGGTGTCGTAGAGCGCGGCCACGGAGGTTACAACGCCCATGCCTGACCGCTCCTTCCTCGCGTGGCCCTTCTTCGACGACCGCCACCGCGCCCATGCCGAGAGGCTGGACGCCTGGTGCGCCAAGCACCTCCCCGTCGACCACCATGACGTCGATGCCGCCTGCCGCAGGCTCGTGGCGGATCTCGGCCGCGACGGCTGGCTCGAGCCCACCGCCGTCGACCCCGCCTCCCCCGGCCCGCTCGATGTGCGCACGCTCTGCCTCACCCGCGAGACTCTGGCGCGCCATGACGGGCTCGCCGACTTCGCCTTCGCCATGCAGGGGCTGGGCACCGGCGCGATCTCGCTCTTCGGCACGCCGGGACAGCAGCGCTGGCTGGAGAAGACCCGCCGCGGCGCGGCGATCGCGGCCTTCGCGCTGTCGGAGCCGCGCTCCGGATCGGACGTCGCCAACATGGACATGCAGGCCAGCCGCGACGGCGGCGACTACGTGCTCACCGGCGAGAAGACCTGGATCTCCAATGGCGGCATCGCCGATCTCTACACGGTGTTCGCCCGCACCGGCGAGGCGCCCGGCGCGCGCGGCATCTCCTGCTTCCTCGTGCCCGCCGACACGCCCGGCCTGACGGTGGCCGAGCGGCTGGAGACGATCGCGCCGCATCCGCTGGCACGCCTCTCCTTCGACGGCGTGCGGGTGCCGGCGACGGCCATGATCGGCAGGCCAGGCGACGGCTTCCGCATCGCGATGTCGGTGCTCGACGTGTTCCGCTCGACGGTGGGCGCGGCGGCACTGGGCTTCGCGCGGCGTGCGCTCGATGAATCGATTGCGCGCGCCAACCATCGGGAACTGTTCGGAAAACCGCTGTTCGACCTGCAGATGGTGCAGGGCCACGTCGCCGACATGGCGCTCGACGTCGACGCCTCGGCGCTGCTCGTCTACCGCGCGGCGTGGACGAAGGATGCCGGGGCGCCGCGGGTGACGCGCGAGGCGGCGATGGCCAAGCTCCACGCCACCGACCGGGCGCAGGCGGTGATCGACGCGGCGGTGCAGCTGCATGGCGGCGACGGCGTGCGCAAGGGACACATCGTCGAGAGCCTCTACCGCGAGATCCGGGCGCTCAGGATCTACGAGGGGGCGTCGGACGTGCAGAAGGTGGTGATCGCAAGACAGGTGATGGGGAGCCAGGGGGTATGATGATGCAAGCGGCAGTGTCTTCGCGAGGCCGAAGCACCCCCTCACCGTCACGCTTCGCGTGCCACCTCTCCCCCTGCCCGGGGGAGAGGACTCGCCAACCGTCGGCAGCACATCCGCTGTTGGACGAAATCGCTCTCTACAGGGACGCATCTCCAGCCTGGGTTCCTCTCCCCCGGGCAGGGGGAGAGGTGGCTCGCAGGGCCGGTGAGGGGGTGCTTCTCGGACGCGGAGAGTCATCATGCAGGGACGCGAAGCCATGATCCTCGGTCCCTCCGCCCACACCGACACCTTCGCCCGCGACAACCTCCCCCCGGCCGACCGGTGGCCGGATCTGCTGCTCGAAGGTTTCGACTATCCCGAATGGCTGAATGCCGCCGTGGAACTCTCCGACCGGATGGTCGAGCGCGGCTTCGGCGACAACACCGCGCTGATCGGCAACGGCCGGCGGCGCACCTACAAGGAACTGTCGGACTGGACCAACCGGCTGGCGCATGCGCTGGTGGAGGATTACGGCGTAAGGCCCGGAAACAGAATCCTGATCCGCGGGCCGAACAACCCCGCCGTCGTCGCCTGCTGGCTCGCCGCGACCAAGGCAGGCGCGGTGGTGGTCAACACCATGCCGATGCTGCGGGCGGGCGAACTCGCCAAGATCGTCGACAAGGCCGAGATCGCGCTGGCGCTCTGCGACACGCGGGCGCTCGACGAGATGGTGGCCTGCGCCAAGCAGAGCCGGTTCCTGAAGCAGGTCGTCGGCTTCGACGGCACGGCCAACCACGACGCCGAACTCGACCGGGCGGCGCTCGACAAGCCGGTGCGCTTCGAGGCGGTGAGGACGGGGCGCGACGACGTGGCGCTGCTCGGCTTCACCTCGGGCACGACGGGCGTGCCGAAGGCGACGATGCATTTCCACCGCGACCTCCTGATCATCGCCGACGGCTACGCGAAGGAGGTGCTCGGTGTGGCGCCGGACGACGTGTTCGTGGGCTCGCCGCCGCTCGCCTTCACCTTCGGGCTCGGCGGGCTCGCGATCTTCCCGCTGCGCTTCGGCGCGGCGGCCGCGCTGCTCGAGAACGCCTCGCCGCCGAACATGATCGAGATCATCGAGAAGTACCGCGCCACGATCACCTTCACCGCACCGACCGCCTATCGCGCGATGCTGGCCGCGATGGACGAGGGCGCGGACCTTTCGTCGCTCCGGATCGCGGTGTCGGCGGGCGAGACGCTGCCCGGGCCGGTGTTCGAGGACTGGACGCGGAAGACCGGCAAGCCGATCCTCGACGGCATCGGCGCCACCGAGATGCTGCACATCTTCATCTCCAACCGGCTCGACGACCGCCATCCGGCCACGACCGGGCGGCCGGTGACGGGCTACGAGGCGAAGATCGTCGACGAGGCGATGAACGAGGTGCCGCGCGGCACGGTGGGCAGGCTCGCGGTGCGCGGCCCCACGGGCTGCCGCTACCTCGCCGACGAGCGGCAGACGGAGTATGTGAAGGCGGGCTGGAACATCACCGGCGACGCCTTCTACCAGGACGAGGACGGCCGGTTCCACTTCGCCGCGCGGGCCGACGACCTGATCGTCTCGGCCGGCTACAACATCGCGGGACCCGAGGTGGAGGCGGCGCTGCTCGCCCATCCCGACGTCTCGGAATGCGCCGTCATCGGCGTCGCCGACGAGGCGCGCGGCCAGATCGTGCAGGCCCATGTGGTGCTGGTCGCAGGCTGCGCGGCGGACGAGGTCACGGTCAAGCGGCTGCAGGACCACGTCAAGGCCACCATCGCCCCGTTCAAGTATCCCCGTTCGGTGATCTTCACCGACGTGCTGCCGAAGACCCAGACCGGCAAGATCCAGCGCTTCAGGCTGCGGGAGTCCACAGAGTGACCGATTTCGACGCGACGCGCGCCCTCTTCGACCTGCCCGACGGCATCGTCTATCTCGACGGCAACTCGCTCGGCCCCCTGCCCCGCGCGGCGCGCGAGCGGGTGGCGCGGGAGGTGTCGCATGCCTGGGGCACGCTCTTGATCCGCGGCTGGAACGAGGCCGGATGGATGGACCTGCCCGAGACGGTGGGCAACAAGATCGGCCGGCTGATCGGCGCGCCGGAAGGGTCGGTGGTGGCAGGCGATTCCACCTCGGTGAATCTCTTCAAGGCCTTGACGGCGGCGCTTTCGCTTTCGGGCGAGCGCAAGGTCGTGCTGTCGGACAGCGGCAACTTCCCGACCGATCTCTACGTGGCGCAGCAGGCGCTGGTGGCGCTCGGACGCGGGCACGCGCTGAAGATCGTCGCGCCCGAAGAGATCGACGGCGCGATCGACGAGACGGTCGCGGTTCTGATGCTGACTGAGGTCGACTACCGCACCGGCCGGCTGCACGACATGACGGCGCTGACGGCGAAGGCGCACGGCGCCGGCGCGCTGACGGTCTGGGACCTCGCGCATTCGGCGGGCGCCCTGCCCGTCGATCTTTCCGGCGCAGGCGCCGACTTCGCCATCGGCTGCGGCTACAAGTACCTGAACGGCGGCCCCGGCGCGCCGGCCTTCATCTATGTCCGGCCCGAGCATGCGGACAGGGTCTCGCCGGCCCTCGCCGGCTGGATGGGCCACGCCGCACCCTTCGCCTTCGACCTCGGCTACGCGCCCGCCGCCGGCGTCAACCGGATGCGCGTGGGCACGCCGCCGATCCTGGCGATGGCGTCGCTCGACGCCGCGCTCGACGTCTGGGACGGGGTGTCGATGGCCGATGTGCGGGCGCGCTCGATCGAGCTGTCGGAGACCTTCATCGCCGAGGTGGAGGCGCGCTGTCCGCAGCTCGCGCTCGCCTCGCCGCGCGATCCGGCACGGCGGGGCAGCCAGGTGTCCTTCGTCTTCGCCGAGGGCTATGCGGCGATGCAGGCGGCGATCGCCAACGGCGTCGTCGGCGATTTCCGCGCGCCCGACATCATGCGCTTCGGCTTCACGCCGCTCTATGTCGGCCTCGCCGACGTGGTTCGCGCGGCCGGGGTCCTCGAGCGCGTGATGGGCGAGCGGCTGTGGGATCGTCCCGAATTCAAGCAGAAGGCCAAGGTGACATGAGCGTACAGCACGATCCGTCGACGGAAGGTGCGGTGACCGATTTCGCGCGGCGGATGTCCTATTCGGACTATCTGAAGCTCGACGGCATTCTCTCCGCCCAGGCGCCGCTGTCGTCGTCGCCCGACGAGATGCTGTTCATCGTCCAGCACCAGACGTCGGAACTGTGGATGAAGCTCGCGATCCACGAGCTGACGGCGGCGATGGCCGCCATCGCGCGCGACGACCTGCGCCCCGCCTTCAAGATGCTGAGCCGGGTGGCGCGCATCTTCGAACAGCTGAACGGGGCGTGGGACGTGCTGCGCACCATGACGCCCAGCGAATATACGCGCTTCCGCTCGGCGCTCGGCCAGTCCTCGGGCTTCCAGTCCTGGCAGTACCGGGCGATCGAGTTCCTGGCGGGAAACCGCAACCTCGCCATGCTGAAGCCGCACGGGCACGACCACGCGACGACCGCCTTCCTCGAAGGCATTTTGGCGCGGCCGAGCCTCTACGACGAGGCGATCAGGCTGCTCGCCCGCGAAGGCTTCGATCTCGGAGACGACGCGCAACGGGCCGACTGGCGCGAGCAGCGGGCGGCGAGCGATGCCGTGATGGGCGCGTGGAAAGCGGTCTACCAGGACCCCGAGCGCCACTGGGCGCTCTACGAGCTGGCCGAGAAGCTGGTCGATTTCGAGGACTATTTCCGCCGCTGGCGCTTCAACCACGTGACCACGGTGGAGCGGATCATCGGGCTGAAGCGCGGCACCGGGGGAACGGGCGGGGTTTCCTACCTGCGGCGGATGCTGGAGGTGGAACTCTTCCCGGAATTGTGGAAAGTCAGGACGGAACTCTGAGCGGAAACATCCGCCGGACGGAAATGCCGGACAAGTGTCGCGCGAGGCGGCAGCCGGTCGAGAGCCAGAGGGCAAGAAAAGGGAGAAAGACCATGAAGAACATCATCGCGGCCGGGCTGATGGGCCTCGCCATGAGCGTGAGCGGGCTCGCCTTCGCGGAACCGGTCAAGATCGGCATGATCACCACGCTGTCGGGCGGCGGTGCCGGCCTCGGCGTCGACGTCCGCGACGCCTTCGCGCTGGCCATGAAGCAGGCGAACAATCCCGACGTGACGGTGGTCACCGAGGACGACGCGATGAAGCCGGAGATCGCCGTGCAGATCGCCGACAAGATGATCCAGAGCGAGAAGGTCGACCTCCTGACCGGCATCATCTGGTCGAACCTCGCCATGGCCGTCGTGCCGAGCGTCACCGGCCAGGGCGTGATCTACCTGTCGCCGAATGCCGGCCCCTCGCCGCTGGCGGGCGCCAACTGCAATGCCAACTATTTCAACGTCGCCTACCAGAACGACAATTTCCACGAGGCGATGGGCGAATACGCCAACAAGGACTACAAGAAGGTGTTCATCCTCGCCCCGAACTATCCGGCCGGCAAGGATTCGCTCACCGGCTTCAAGCGCTTCTACAAGGGCGAGCTCGCCGGCGAGGTCTACACCCAGCTCGGCCAGACCGACTATGCGGCCGAGATCGCGCAGATTCGCGCCTCCGGCGCGGACGCCGTGTTCTTCTTCCTGCCGGGCGGCATGGGCATCGCCTTCACCAAGCAGTGGGCGCAGTCGGGCGTCGACCTGCCGCTGATGGGGCCCGCCTTCTCGTTCAGCCAGGACGTGCTGCCGGCGATCGGCGACGCCGCGCTCGGCGTCAAGAACTCCGCCTCGTGGTCGCCGGACCTCGACAACGAGGCCAACAAGGCCTTCGTCGCGGCCTTCAAGGCCGAATACAACCGTCTGCCCTCGGTCTATGCCGCCCAGGCCTATGACACGGCGAACCTGATCCTTTCGGCCATGGGCAAGGCCTCGATCTCCGACAAGGACGCCTTCAAGGCGGCACTCAAGGAAGCCGATTTCGCCTCGGTGCGCGGGTCGTTCAAGTTCAACACCAACCAGCACCCGATCCAGAACATCTACGTGCGCGAGGTGGTGAAGGAGGGCGACGTCCTGACCAACAGGATCATCGCCACCGCCTTCGAGAACCACGAGGACGCCTACGCCAAAGACTGCAAGATGTGACGGCCGCCTTCCCCCGCTTGCGGGGAGAAGGTCCCGGCAGGCGGACGAGGGGCCTCGGACGCGGCAGCAGTGCCGCGGCCGCCCTTCCAGCACCTGCTCTGCCCCTCATCCGGCCCTTCGGGCCACCTTCTCCCCGTGAACGGGGAGAAGGGATCGCCAATCCACCGGTCCGGGGACCGACGCTTGCAAACCGCCCTCCTCATCGAGCAGATCCTCAACGGCCTGCAGTTCGGCGTCATGCTGTTCCTCATGGCGGCCGGGCTGACGCTGATCTTCGGCGTCATGGGGCTGATCAACCTGGCGCACGGCTCGCTCTACATGGTGGGCGCGTTTGCCTGCGCGGCGGTGGCGGCCGCGACCGGCTCGTTCTGGCTCGGGCTGGTGGCCAGCCTGGCGGCGGCGGCGGCGGCCGGCGCGCTGATCGAGGTCACGGTGATCCGGCGGCTCTACGAGCGCGACCATCTCGACCAGGTGCTCGCCACCTTCGCGCTGATCCTGGTTTTCTCGGAAGCCACGCGGTGGATGTTCGGTTCGATCCCGCTCTACCTCAACATCCCGCCGCTGCTCTCCGGCACCGTGCCCCTGCCCGGCGGCTCCGCCTATCCGCTCTACCGCGTGGCGATCATCGGCGTGGGCATCGCGGTCGCCATCGGCCTGCACCTCCTCATCACCCGCACCCGGCTCGGCATGCGCATCCGCGCCGGCGAGAGCGACCGCGAGATGATCGGTGCGCTCGGCGTCGACATCCGCACGCTCTACACCGTCGTCTTCGCGCTCGGCGCGGCTCTCGCAGGCCTTGCCGGCGCCATGGTCGGTGCGCTGCAGTCCGTGCAGGTGGGCATGGGCGAGCCGGTGCTGATCCTCGCCTTCGTCGTGATCGTCATCGGCGGCATCGGCTCGATCCACGGTGCGCTGGTCGGCGCGCTGCTGGTCGGCCTCATCGACACGCTCGGCCGCTTCCTGCTGCCGGCCGCGCTCGCCGCCTTCATGGGACCGTCGGCGGCGGCCGGCATCGGCGCCTCGCTCGCCTCGATCCTGATCTACGTCTTCATGGCGCTGGTGCTGGCGATCCGCCCGCGCGGCCTGTTTGCGACGGCAGGCTGAGGTGAGACCGTGAGCCGCGAAACCCTGGTCAGCCTCGTCATCGTGCTCGCGCTGCTCGCCATCCCCCTCTGGGCAACGGCGGCCGGCGAGACCTTCTACATCACGCTCGCCACCCGCATGGCGATCCTGGCGCTGGCGGCCGTAGGATTGAACATCGCGCTCGGGCTCGGCGGGCTGGTCTCCTTCGGCCATGCCGCCTTCTTCGGCATCGGCGGCTATGCGGCGGGCATCCTGGCCAGCCACGCCTTCAACATGGAGCCGCTGCCCTTCGGCCTGCCCGGAACCAATGCCATGCCGGTCATCTGGGCCGTCGCCATCATGGCGTCGGGCATCGTGGCGCTGGCGATCGGCGCCATCAGCCTCAGGACCGCCGGCGTCTATTTCATCATGATCACGCTCGCCTTCGCGCAGATGATCTTCTACTTCGCAATTTCCTGGCCTGCCTATGGCGGCGAGGACGGGCTGTCGATCTTCGTCCGCAACCGGTTCCCGGGTCTCAACACCCTGAACGGGCTCACCTTCTTCTTCATCTCCTTCGGGCTGCTCCTCGCGGGGCTGGCGCTGTTTGCGGCGCTGCGGGACTCGCGTTTCGGGGCGGCCCTGCAGGCGGCGCGGCAGAACGAGCGGCGGCTCGCCACCGTCGGCATCGCGCCCTACCGCATCCGGCTCGCCGCCTTCGTCGTCTCGGCGATGGTGACGGGCGTGGCCGGCGCGCTGTTCGCCGACTTGAACCGCTTCGTCAGCCCGTCGATGCTGTCCTGGCACATGTCGGGCGAACTGATCGTGCTGATCATCCTCGGCGGCGTCGGGCGGCTCGCCGGCCCGGTGGCGGGCGCCATGCTCTACGTCGCGTTCGAATATTTCCTCGGCGGGATCACCGAACGCTGGCAGTTCTTCCTCGGCCTCGTGCTGCTCGCCGTCGTGCTGTTCGCGCGCGGCGGCGTCGTCGGGCTGCTGGCCGGAAAGGCGCGCCATGGCTGAGCCGGTCCTGCAGCTTTCGAACCTCGTCAAGACCTTCGGCGCGCTGAAGGCCACCGACGACGTGTCGCTCGACCTCAGGCAGGGCGAGATCCACGCGCTGATCGGCCCGAACGGCGCCGGCAAGTCGACGCTGATCCACCAGATCGCCGGCAGCCTCAGGCCCGACACGGGCACGATCCGCTTCCTCGGCCGCGACGTCGGTGCGCTCGGCGTTCCGGAGCGGGCGCGGATGGGGCTCGGGCGGACGTTCCAGATTTCGTCGCTGACGCCGGAATTCTCGGCGCTGCGCAACGTGATGCTCGCCGTCCAGGCGCGGCAGGGATCGAGCTTCCGCTTCTTCCGTCCGGTGATGCGCGACCGCTCGCTGACCGAACCGGCGATGGCGATGCTGGAGCGGGTCGGGCTCGCCGATCGCGCCGCGATCCCCGCCGCCGAACTCTCCCATGGCGAGCGGCGGCAGCTCGAGATCGCCATCGCGCTGGCGCTGGGCTCGAAGGCCTTCCTGCTCGACGAGCCGATGGCCGGCATGGACCCGGAAGGTTCGAAGACGCTCACCGGATTTCTCGACCGGCTGCGTGCGGAGGCGCCGATCCTGCTCGTCGAGCACGACATGGACGCGGTCTTCGCGCTGGCCGACCGCATCTCGGTGCTGGTCTACGGCCGGGTGATCGCGACCGGCACGGTGGCCGAGATCCGCGCCGACGCGGACGTGCGCCGCGCCTATCTGGGAGAGGAGGCATGACGGACTTCGGCAGGCCCTCGGCTCGCGCCAAGCACCCCCTCACCGACCCTTCGGGCCACCTCTCCCCCTGCCCGGGGGAGAGGAAGCGCCAATCGCCGAGGCCGTCGCTCGACGGGAATGGACGCATAGAAACGCTTCAGATCGGGTGCGGGCGGCGCGGCAGCGTTTCCTCTCCCCCGGGCAGGGGGAGAGGTGTCTCGCGAAGCGAGACGGTGAGGGGGTGCTTCCGAAGCACCTGCACCGGAACGCAGACCGCGTATCGCAAGGCTCCTTTCCCCATTCGATCTCAAAGAACCCTAGGAGCCCCTCATGCTCCTTGACGTTTCCGGCATCGAGACCTTCTACGGCGCCAGCCAAGCGCTGTTCGGCGTCGATCTCACCGTCGCCGAGGGCGAGGTGGTCGCGCTGATGGGCCGCAACGGCATGGGCAAGACGACGACGATCCGCTCGATCTGCCGCCTCAATCCGCCGCGCAAGGGACGCATCGCCTTCGACGGCCGCGACACCGCCGGCCTGCGCGCCTTCCGCGTGGCGCGGCTCGGCATCGGGCTGGTGCCGGAAGGCCGCCGCTGCTTCCCGAACCTCACCGTGCGCGAGAACCTCGTCGCGGCCGCGCGGCCGGGGCAATGGACATTGGCACGCATCGAGACGCTGTTCCCGCGGCTCGCCGAGCGCCGCGACCAGTTCGCCTCGACGCTGTCGGGCGGCGAGCAGCAGATGCTGGCGATCGGCCGCGCGCTGATGACCAATCCGCGGCTCCTGATCCTCGACGAGGCGACGGAGGGGCTGGCTCCGGTGATCCGCCACGACATCTGGGCCTCGATCCGGACGCTGAAGGCCGAGGGACAGTCGATCCTGGTGGTCGACAAGACCATGGCCGAGCTTCTGCCGGTCGCCGACCGCTGCACCATCATCGAGAAGGGCCGCACCGCCTGGAGCGGCATTCCCGCCGCCCTCACCGACGACATTCGCGACCGCCTGCTCGGCGTCTGACTGGAGGAAAACCCCAATGGCGAACTCGCCCGAAACGCGGGAACTACACCCGTCGCACTGGAAGCCCGCGAAGGGCTATGCCAACGGCATGCTGGCTGAGGGCCGCACGGTCTGGGTCGGCGGGCAGATCGGCTGGAACGGCGACCAGGTGTTCGAGACCGACGACTTCGTCGGCCAGGTGCGCCAGGCGCTGGAGAACGTCGCCGCGGTGCTCGCCGAGGCCGGTGCCGAGCCGCGCCACCTCGTGCGGCTGACCTGGTACGTCACCGACAAGGCGGAGTATCTGGCGCGCCTGCCGGAGATCGGCCAGGCCTACCGCGCGGTGATGGGCAAGCATTTTCCGGCCATGACCATGGTGCAGGTGGTGGCGCTGATCGAGGACCGGGCGAAGGTCGAGATCGAGGCGACGGCGGTGCTGCCGGAGTGAGGATACCGCCTTCGTTCGCCGGTTGAAGCGCCCACGCCCGTGTTTATCCTCGCAAATTTAAAGCCAGACTTTAAATTTGCGAGGATGCTGGACTTGCGGAGGGACTCGTTCGGTTCCGTGCATTCATGGGCAACATCACCGCGCTGCCCCTCCCCGACCTCATGGACCGCCTGCGCGCGCACGTGCGAACGGACCCTCTGGCCCAATATCCCCCCGTCCACGCGGGCTTGCGGCTCGGGATGGGCTTTGCCACAGACGGGCGATGAACGATCAGGCCTCACTTCCGAAAGCAGCGCTCTGGATGGGCGGCTGGCTCGCGCTGATGCTGACCATGACGGTGGCGGGGCGGGAAGCCACGCGCGAGCTCGACGTCTTCCAGATCATGGTCATGCGCTCGGCGATCGGGCTCGTGCTGCTGATGCCGCTCGTCATGGTGGCGGGGGGCTTGCGGACGCTGCGCACGACGGCGCTCTTCCAGCACGTCGGCCGCAACGTCGTCCACTACACCGGCCAGTATCTCTGGCTCTACGCGCTGGCGCTGATCCCGATCGCGCAGCTGATCTCGATCGAGTTCACCATGCCGATCTGGACGGCCATCCTGGCCGCGCTCTTCCTCGGCGAGCGCATCGGCTGGCGCAAGTCGGCCTCGATCGCGCTCGGTCTCGCGGGCGTGGCGATCATCGTGCGGCCGGGTGTCGACACGATCAATCTCGGCCAGCTGCTGGCACTCGCCTCGGCGGTGACCTTCGCGATCTCGGTGATCATGGTCAAGGCGCTCACGCGGCGCGACAGCGTCACCACCATCATCTTCTGGATGCTGGTCATCCAGTCGGTGCTCGGGCTGGTGCCCGCGCTCATGGTCTGGAAGATGCCTTCGGCGCAGGACTGGCCCTGGGTGCTGCTCGTCGCCTTCTGCGGCACCTTCTCGCACTACTGCATGGCGCGGGCGATGGTGCATGCCGAGGCGACGATCGTCGTGCCGATGGACTTCCTGCGCGTTCCGCTCGCCGCCGTCGTGGGCTACCTCGTCTATGCCGAAGCGATCGACGTCTTCACGGCGCTGGGGGCCGGGCTGATCCTGTTCGGCAATCTGCTCAACCTCAAGCGGGGCGGAACCGCGCGGATTCCGCCGAAATGACGCCAGGGACGTGGGGATAAGCCCCGAAAGCAGGCGCTCGGCCCGGCTTTTCCTTGTCAAGCGCCGCCGGGCCAGTCTATCACCGGGCGCATCCGGGACGAAGAGAACAGGCGCAGCAAGCGCCGCTCCCGGCTGAAGGGAGTCCGGCGCGCGCATGCCGACCATCATCGACGTAAAGGCCGTGTCGAAGCGCTTCGGCAACGTGCTCGCGGTCGACCACTGCTCGCTGTCGGTCGAGAAGGGGACGATCACCGGGCTGATCGGTCCCAACGGCGCCGGCAAGACGACGCTGTTCAACATGGTCGCCGGCGCATTCCCGCCTTCGTCCGGGCGGATCCTGCTCGATGGCGAGGACGTGACCGGGCTGAAGGCGCACGAGCTTTTCGGGCGCGGCCTGCTGCGCACCTTCCAGATCGCACAGGACTTCTCCAACATGACGGCGATCGAGAACCTGATGATGGTTCCGGCCGGCCAGACGGGCGAGAGCCTGTTCTCGGCCTGCTTCCGCCGCGGCGCCGTCATGGCGCAGGAAGCCGAGGTGCGCCGCCGCGCCGAGGAGGTGATCGACGTCATCCGCCTCGGCCACGTCAAGAACGAGCGGGCGGGCAATCTCTCCGGCGGGCAGAAGAAGCTGCTCGAGCTCGGCCGCGTGATGATGGCAAAGCCCCGCGTCGTGCTGCTCGACGAGATCGCGGCCGGCGTCAACCGGACGCTTCTCAACGATCTCGCGGCCGTGGTGCAGCGGCTCAACCGCGAGGAGGGGCTGACCTTCTTCGTCATCGAGCACGACATGGACCTGATCGCCAGGCTTTGCGACCCCGTCATCGTGATGGCGGCGGGCAGCGTCATGATGCAGGGTCCGATGGCGCAGATCCGCAACGATCCCGAAGTGATCGAGGCCTATTTCGGCGGTTCTCCGGCCGCGGAGGCAAGCTGATGCCGCTGCTCGAAATGACGAACATCCATGGCGGATATGGTGGCGCCAACATCCTCAACGGCGTGTCGATCGCGATCGAGGCGGACCAGATCGGCGTCATCGTCGGCCCCAACGGCGCCGGCAAGTCGACGACGCTGAAGGCGCTGTTCGGGCTCTTGAAGGTCGGCGAGGGCAGCGTCGTCTTCGACGGCAGGCCGGTGACCAACATGGCGCCGGAGAAGCTGGTGCTGGAAGGCCTGTCCTACGTGCCGCAGGAATTCAACGTGTTTCCGACCATGTCGGTGGAGGAAAATCTCGAGATGGGCGCCTATGTGCGGCGCGATTCCTTCCGCCACCTGATCGACCAGGTCTACGGCTTCTTCCCGCCGCTGAAGGACAAGCGCCGCCAGCCGGCGGGCGAACTGTCGGGCGGGCAGCGCCAGATGGTGGCGATCGGCCGGGCGCTGATGACGGAGCCGCGGCTGCTGCTGCTGGACGAACCGACCGCCGGGCTGTCGCCGCGCTACATGGGCGAGATCTTCGACCGCATCGTCGCGATCAACAAGGCGGGCGTCGGCATCCTGATGGTGGAGCAGAACGCCCGTCAGGCGCTGGCGCTGGCGCATCGCGGCTTCGTGCTGGCCGGGGGCAAGAACCGCTTCACCGGCACCGGCGCGGACCTGCTCGCCGATCCCGAGGTGGCGAAGAGCTTTCTCGGCGGAGGAGCCGACCATGCCTGAGGCCGGACTGCTCGCGATCCTGCCGATGAACGAGATCGTGTTCTTCCTGAACAAGGTCGTCATCGCCGGCTTCATCATCGGCTCGGTCTATGCGCTCGGCGCCGTCGGCGTGACGCTGATCTTCGGCATCCTGCGCTTCGCCCATTTCCCGCATGGCGACATGATGACGGCCGGCGCCTTCGCGGCGCTGGTGCTGATGTGGACGTTCCCGGGCGCGGGCGCGGCCGTCGGCCTGCCCACCGCCTTCGTGCTGATGCCGATCGCGATGGCCGTCACGGCGCTCTTTGCGGTCGCTCTCGACCGGACGTTCTACCGGCCGATGCGGAAGGCAGGCGTGAAGCCCGTCGTCATGGTCATGACCTCGATCGGTGTCATGCTGATGATGCAGGGTCTGCTGCGGCTCTTCGCGGGCACCGGCACCCGCCAGCTCTATGTCGACACCGACGCCAAGGACATCTACCGCATCCCGCTCGGCGGCCGCGACCTCGTGATCACCGAGCCGCAGCTGCTGCTCTTCGCCACGACGATCGTCGCGGTCGTGGCGCTGCATCTCTTCCTCACCCGCTCGCGGATGGGGAAAGCGATGCGCGCGGTCTCCGACAATCCCGACCTCGCGCGCGTCTCGGGCATCTCCATCGACCACGTGGTGCGGACGACGTGGCTGATCGCGGGCGCGCTCGCGGCAGCGGGCGGCACGCTGCTCGCGCTCGACGTGACGCTGAAGCCGGACCTCTCCTACAACATCATCCTGCCGGTCTTCGCGGCCGCGATCGTCGGCGGCGTCGGCCAGCCCTACGGGGCGATCGCCGGCGGGCTGCTCGTCGGCTTCAGCGAGACGCTGGCGGTGTTCAACTGGTCCGTGCTGCTGCGGCCGCTGCGGCCCTATCTGCCCGAGTTCATCGAGATCCCGGCCAAGCTCGCCTTCGTGCCGACCGAATACAAGATCGTCGTGCCCTTCTTCATCCTGGTCGCGGTGCTGATCTGGCGGCCGACCGGCATCTTCAAGGGGAGGGTCAACACGTGAGCCCGTCGCTGCGCGAAGCCGGCCTCTTCGCCGGTCTGGCCCTCCTCGTCGCCGGCATCTTCGCCTGGCTCGGCGCGGCCTATGGCGTGCGCATGCTGGCGGAAGCCGCCTGCTATGCCATCATCGCCCTCGGGCTGACCATCCAGTGGGGCTATGCCGGCCTGTTCAACGTCGGCCTGATGGGCTTCGTGGCCATCGCCGCCTTCACCACCGTGCTCGTCTCCTTCCCGGTCAACGACGCCTTCTGGCAGGGCGATGGCCCGTTGATGCTCGGGCAGGCGGCGCTGACGCTGGCGATCGGCGTCGCCGTCACGGTGCTCCTGTCGAAATCGACGCGGATCGGCCTGCCGAAGGGGCTGCGAACGGCGCTGACGCTGGTGGCAGCCGCGATCACCTACCTCGCGGTCCAGGGACAGCTCGATCCGGCAGCGGCACTGATCGAGCGCGAGGCGGGCTTCGTGGGCGGGCTCGGCCTGCCGGTCTGGCTCGGCTGGGTGGCCGGCGGGCTGGTGGCGGGCCTGCTCGGCTGGGCGATGGGACGGATTACGCTCGGGCTCAGGGCCGACTACATGGCGATCGCCACGCTCGGCATCGCCGAGATCGTCAAGGCCTTCCTGAAGAACGCCGACTGGCTGACGCGCGGCACGCTCACCGTCTCTCCCCTGCCCTGGCCGGTGCCGACGCCGCAGGAACTGGGCTTCGTCGCCTCGCGCTCGGCCTATCTCGCGGTGACGGCGGTCATGATCGTGGTGCTCTACGTGCTGCTGGAACGGGCATGGCACTCGCCCTGGGGCCGGATGATGCGCGCGATCCGCGACAACGAGGTGTCGGCCGCCGCCATGGGCAAGGACATCAACCGGCGCCGGCTTGAGATGTTCATCGTCGGCAATTTCATCATCGGTTTGGGCGGCGCGGCCCTGATCACCTTCACGACGATCTTCGACCCGTCCTCCTTCGCCCCGCTGAACCATACCTTCCTGATCTGGGTGATGGTGATCCTCGGCGGTGCCGGCAACAATCTCGGCACGATCTTCGGAGCACTTCTGGTCTACGTCATCTGGATCATGTCGGAGCCGGTGGCGCTGTTCCTGTTCACGAGCGCGGAGCATTGGGGCGAGCGCGCCTTCGGCTGGCAGGCCCCGGACGATCTGTACACCCGCGCGCTGCAGATGCGCGTCTTCGTGATCGGGCTGACGATCACGCTGGTGCTGCGCTTCGCGCCGAAGGGGCTGCTGCCGGAGAAGGTGGTCAAGTACGACTGACGCCGCGCGCCGGGCCGGAGCAGCTCCGCTCAGGCCGGCTCGCGCTCCCGGCGCAGGCGGGCGACCTGGGCCGCAACGATCATCTCGATGACGTCGAAGGGCACTTCGCCGCCCAGCGGGAAGCGGACCGTGTCCTTCCAGTCGCGCCAGGGTCCGACCTTCTCCTCGAACTCGGCAGAGCCGCGATAGACGGGATAGAGGCCGACATGCTTCTTCCAGGCGGCATAATAGACGATGCTCGACCCTTCGAGCAGCGCGGTCGGCATGCCGTAGCGGATGGCCTCCTGCGCACCCGGCGCGGCGGCGGCGATCAGTTCCCTGATCCGGCCCATGATCGAACGCGGGAGCTCGGGTAGCGATTCAAGGTAAGTGTCTACGGAATCGAACGTCTTTGCCATGCTCATGCCCCGATCACGGTGGCCGGATCATAAGCAGGACTCCGTCGGAACGTCCATCGGATCGTTGCACCGGAGACTTTTCGCAGCGGCATCGCGGCAAGGCTGCAACGGTCGGGAGGCCGGGGCGGAGGTCGACTGCGCCGGTACCGCGCATCACGCCCACTGGCTGCCGTCGTCGCGAGGGGTCACGCAGGAAGAGGGCGGTCGCTTGCCGCGAGTGGACGGCTCGGTTAGTCTCGTCCGGACCATCGCAAGAACGATCATGTCCAGCATCGTCACGGTTCCGGAGCGCAAGGCCAGAGAGACAGAGCGTCGTCGGCAGGCGGCCGCTGCGGTCATCGAGGATCTGCGGGATTTCGTCAGATCGCACGGCGGCCGGTTCTACGTGTTCGGCTCGGTTGCGGAAGACAGGCTCCGCTACGACAGCGATGTCGACATCCTCATCGACGTGCCTCCAGCCTTCGAACGTGCGGCATGGGAACAGGCGGAACAGGCGGAACAGGCGGGGCGACGCCACCGCATCGCCGTCGATATCCTGACGACGGCTTACGCCTCGCCGACATTCGTCGATCGCGTGAAATCGTCCGCGATCGTGATCGCATGAGCGACGCACGCTGGTCGGACGTCGGGGCCGCCTGCCGGTCCGCGGTGCTGCATTTCCACGATTCGCTGCGCGCGGCGCGTCACATGGCAGAGAAGATGGAGTCCGAGATCAAGCGGTTCAGAGAGATCGTCGACCCGGACCGGGGCTGACGACGTTCGACAGCACTGCGCACGCCCAAAGGAAAGGCCCGGGCGGTCTCCCGCCCGGGCCCTCTGTCTCGTCGGAAAACCGGCCTTACTTGACTTCGCCGACTTCCTTGAAGCCCTTGCCCTCGACGACCATCTCGATGATGACGCCCGGAACGTCGCCGGCCTGATCGAATTCCTGGGCGCCGGAGGCACCCTCGTAGTTGATGTCCTTGCCTTCGGCGATGAGCTTCTTGGCCTTCTCCCATTCGCCCGGATAGATCGCCTCGCCCGGCGCGCTCGCCACCTCGCGGAGCGCCGCGCTCAGGCCCTCGCGGCCGGCGGAACCGTTCTTCTGGATCGCGAGCGCGAGCAGGAAGGCGGCGTCGTAGGACTGCGGGCCGAAGGAGGCGTTGGGATCGATGCCGCCCGCCTTGGCGAGGTCGGCGTAGAGCGCGGTGCCCGGGGTCTCGGCGCGGCCGATCTTGGTGCCGATGAAGCCGTCGAGCTTGCCCTCGCCGACCGCGGTGACGAGGCTGTCGCCGACCATGCCGTCGCCGCCGGCGAAGTTGGCGAAGTCGCCGCTCTCAAGCGCCTGGCGAACGATGGTCTGGCCCGAACCGTCGACATAGGCAAGCACGACCAGCATGTCGGCGCCCGACGAGGCGAGCGAGCCGATCTCGGCGCGGTAGTCGGCCTTGCCGTCCTCATGCGCCTCGTTCGCCGCCACGGTGCCGCCGAGCGCCTCGAACGACGACTTCAGCGCATCGGCGTAGCCCTTGCCGTAGTCGTTGTTGACGTAGGTGACCGCGATGGTGTCGTGGCCCTTGGACTTGAGGATCTTGGCCAGCACCTCGCCCGAATAGGCATCGGACGGCGTGGTGCGGAACAGCAGGTCGTTGTCGGCCACCGCGGTGACCGCCGGCGAGGTCGCCGACGGCGACACGATGACGACATTGCCGGGGATGGCAGCGCTGTTGGCCGCGGCGATCGTCTCGCCCGAGCAGAGCGGGCCGACGAGTGCCGTCACCTTCTCGGCATTGACCATGCGGTCGGCGGCGTTGGAAGCGGCGGTGGCGTCGATGCAGGTCGAATCGGCCGACACGATCGACAGCTGGCCGTCCAGAATTCCGCCCTGGGCGTTGACGTGGGCGACGGCGAGCTTGGCTGCGTCGAAGATCGGCGGCACGAGGGTTTCGATCGGGCCGGTGAAGCCGCCGAGGAAACCGAGCTTGACGTCCTCGGCCTGCGCGGCACCGGCTGCGACGAGCGCGGTCGTCGCGACAGTCGCGGCGATCAGGCTGCGAAACGCGTTACGCATGAAAAATCTCTCCCATATGTCCGTGATTGTCTGTCCGTCGGCCGGACCGCCGTTTCCGCGCGCCGGACATGCGGCGGAAACCGTGGCGAGATATTGGAAGGGCGGGTCGGGTTTGTAAAGCACAACCGGCCGCCCCCGGCGGCAGGGGTGATGCCGCGGAGGCAGGAGCGGCTGCGCGGGCCCTTGACGAACGTAATAACATTACACTATGTCGTTCAGGCTGGCGCGGTCCCCCACCACCGTCCCGGACGGCCCGGCGCCGTCTTACAAGGAGCACGAGATGCGTTCGTTCATGCTTGCCCTCGCGGGCTCGGTCTTCCTCGCCCCGACGATGCTTTCAGGCGCGGCCGCCGAGCCCCTGAAGGTCGTCGCGAGTTTCTCCATCATCGGCGATCTCGCCCGCAATGTCGGCGGGGACCGCATCGACCTGACGACGCTCGTCGGACCGGACGGCGACGCGCATGTGTACGAGCCGCGGCCGGCGGATGCCGCAGCCGTCGCCCGTGCAGACCTCGTGCTCGTGAACGGCCTGCACTTCGAGGGCTTCCTGGCGCGTCTCACCGAGGCCAGCGGCAAGGACGTGCCGGTCGTCGAGTTGACGCGCGGCGTGACGCCGATCGCCATGGACGCGGACGGCCACGGCCATGAAGACGAGGCGAAGGCCGACCACGGAGACGACCACGCCGAAGGCGGGCACGACCACGGCAAGGAGGCTGCGGCCGAGGACGACCACGACGAGGCCGGCCATGGCCACCACCACGAGGGCGGCGTCGACCCGCACGCCTTCCAGTCGGTGCCGAACGTGAAGATCTACGTGCGCAACATCGCCGACGCCTTCTGCGATCACGACCCGGCGGGCTGCGACGGCTATCGCCGGAACGCGGCGTCCTACACCGCCCAGCTGGAGGCTCTCGATGCCGAGATTCGCGCGGCCGTCGACGCGATCCCGCAGGACAAGCGGACGCTGATCACCTCCCACGATGCCTTCGGCTATCTGGCCGCCACCTACGGTCTCACCTTTCTCGCGCCCGAAGGGATTTCGACCGAGGCGGAAGCATCGGCGACCGACGTCGCCGCGCTGATCCGGCAGATCCGCGAGGACAAGGCCTCGGCCGTCTTCGTCGAGAACATCACAAACACCCGGCTGATCGAGCAGATCGCCAGCGAGACCGGCCTGAAGATCGGCGGCACGCTCTATTCCGACGCACTGTCCGATCCGGACGGTCCGGCCGGCACCTATATCGGCCTCATGCGCCACAACATCCAGACCATCGCCGGCGCCATCTCCGGCAGCTGAACGCTCTCCGCAGCCTCGGGGGCGAGCCGCGGGCGCGGCCGCCCCCGCTTTTTTGCGGTGCGGGCGCGCGCGACGAACACCCTCAGAGCGCGATCGCCGTCTCCTGCTTGATCTCCTTGAGGACGAGGTTGGTGCGCACCGTCGCGACGCCCGGCAGCCGGAACAGGAAGCGCTCGAGGAAGTCGTTGTAGGCAGCGAGGTCGGCGCAGACGATGCGCAGATGATAGTCCGCCTCGCCGGTGGTGGCGTGGCAGTCGAGAACCTCGGAACGGCGGCGCACCTCGGCGATGAAGGTTGCGACATGGGTCTCGTCGTGACGCGTGAGCGTCACGTGGACGATGGCGTGAAACCCCATACCGACCGCCGCCGGGTCGACGATGGCACAGTAGCGGCGGATGATCCCCGCCTCCTCCAGCGCCTTCACCCGGCGCCAGCAGGCCGAGGCCGACATGCCGACGCGCTGCGCCAGATCCTGATTGGACAGCCGGCTGTCGACCTGCAGGGCGTTGAGGATGCGACGATCCTGATCTTCCAGCATTCCATGCCTCCTCTCCCTCGCGGTCATTTCCTCCAATCTTACCCCGCTTTCTGAAAGTTTCATCCTACCTCAGCCGATCGGCCGGTCATTCTGGAGAAACATTCCGCAGCGCTGCGGTTAGGATGGGGCGCTACCCAATGGGAGGTCCCATGACGGCACACGCGCCCATCCGCGATCTGTCCCGCTATCGCCTGCAGGACCGCTACACGCAGCCCGCGGGCCGCGTCTTCATGACCGGAACGCAGGCGCTGGTGCGCATCGTGCTCGACCAGGCGCGCCGCGACCGCGCCGCGGGGCTCTCCACCGCGGGCTTCGTCTCGGGCTATCGCGGATCGCCGCTCGGCGGGCTCGATCTCGAACTGTGGCGCTCGAAGAAGCTCGTGGAGGAGAACCGGATCGAATTCCTGCCCGCCGTCAACGAGGATCTGGCGGCCACCGCGGTGCTGGGCACGCAGCAGGTCGAGACCGACCCGAACCGCACCGTCGATGGCGTGTTCTCGATGTGGTACGGCAAGGGTCCCGGCGTCGACAGGGCGGGCGATGCGCTCAGACACGGCAACGCCTACGGCTCCTCGCCGCATGGCGGCGTGCTCGTCGTGGCGGGCGACGACCATGGCTGCGTCTCGTCCTCGATGCCGCACCAGTCCGACGTCGCCTTCATGGCCTGGTTCATGCCGACGCTGAACCCGGCGAGCGTGGCCGAGTACCTCGCCTTCGGCGAATGGGGCTACGCGCTGTCGCGCTTTTCCGGCATGTGGGTCGGGTTCAAGGCCATTTCGGAGACGGTCGAATCCGCCGCCTCGGTGGAGCTTTCGCCGGACCGGATCTTCGCTGCACCCGACTTCACGCCGCCGCCGGGCGGTCTGCACTATCGCTGGCCGGACCTCCCCGGCCCGCAGATCGAGGAGAGGATGGAGGCCAAGAAGCAGGCCGTCTTCGCCTTCGCCGAGGCGAACCCGATCGACCGCCGCATCCACGACGTGGCGAACGCCCGCTTCGGCATCGTCACCACCGGCAAGGGCCATCCCGACCTGATGGAGGCGCTTCGCCTGCTGGGCATCGGCGAGACCGAATGCCGCGACCTCGGAATCGACGTCTACAAGGTCGGCATGGTCTGGCCGCTGGCGAAGCGCGACGCGCTCGACTTCGTGCGCGCCAAGGAGGAGGTGCTGGTCGTCGAGGAGAAGCGCGGCATCGTCGAGAGCCAGCTGAAGGAGTATTTCTACGACTGGCCCGGCCACAAGCCGCGCGTGATGGTGGGCAAGCGCGACGAGGCGGGCGGGCGGCTGGTGCCGTGGACGGGCGAACTGTCGCCGCGGCTCCTCGTGCCGATCGTGGCCGCGCGACTCGAGGGGCTGTTTCCCGGCCGCGGCTTCGCGGACCGGGCGGCGCGCATCGCAGGCGAGACGGCGCCGGCGATCAGCGTGCCGGGCGCCACCCGCACGCCCTATTTCTGCTCGGGCTGCCCGCACAACACGTCTACGAAGGTGCCGGACGGTTCGAAGGCGCTCGCCGGCATCGGCTGCCACTTCATGGCGAGCTGGATGGACCGCGAGACGACATCGCTGATCCAGATGGGCGGCGAAGGGGTCAACTGGGCGGCGTCCTCGCGCTTCACCGGCAGGGGCCACGTGTTCCAGAACCTCGGCGAAGGCACCTGGTACCACTCCGGATCGATGGCGATCCGCCAGGCGGTCGCGGCCAAGGCCAACATCACCTACAAGATCCTCTACAACGACGCCGTGGCGATGACCGGCGGCCAGCCGGTCGACGGTCCGGTTTCGGTGCAGGCGATCGCCCAGTCGGTGCGGGCGGAGGGCGTGGAGCGCATAGCGCTCGTCTCGGACGCGCCGGAGAAGTTCCAGCCCGGCGATTTCCCCGCCGGCACGACGATCCACCACCGGCGCGAACTCGATGCCGTGCAGCGGGAGCTGCGCGCGGTCGCCGGCGTCACGGCACTGATCTACGAGCAGACCTGCGCCACCGAGAAGCGGCGGCGGCGCAAGCGCGGCACGATGGAGGATCCGAAGACCTTCGCCGTGATCAACGAACTCGTCTGCGAGGGCTGCGGCGACTGTTCGGTGGAATCGAACTGCCTGTCGGTGGAGCCGGTCGAGACCGAATTCGGCACCAAGCGGCGCATCAACCAGTCGTCCTGCAACAAGGACCTGTCCTGCCTCAACGGCTTCTGCCCGAGCTTCGTGACGGTGGAGGGCGCGACGCGCCGGAAGAAGACCGGCGCGGGGATCGACCTCGACGCGCTGGCGGCCGGCCTGCCCGCCACCGACCTGCCGACGCTCGACGAACCCTTCGATCTTCTGATCACCGGCGTCGGCGGCACCGGCGTCGTCACCGTCGGACAGCTGGTGACGATGGCGGCGCATCTGGAAGCGAAGGGGGCTTCGGTGCTCGACTTCACCGGCTTCGCGCAGAAGTTCGGCCCGGTGCTGTCCTTCGTGCGGCTGGCGCGCTCGCCCGACGCGATCCATCAGGTGCGGATCGACGCGTGCTCGGCCGAAGCGCTGATCGGCTGCGACGTGGTCGTGTCGTCCTCGCCGAAGGCCTCGGCGACCTACCGGCCGGGCATGAAGGCGGCGGTGAACCTGGCGAAGATGCCGACCGGGGACATCGTTCGCCGGCGCGATGCCGACCTCGCCGTAGACCGGCGAATCTCCGCCATCGCGCAGGTGACCGGCCCGGAGGCGCTGACGACGGTCGATGCCAATCACCTGTCCGAACAGCTCTTCGGCGACAGCGTCTTCGCCAACGTGCTGATGCTGGGCTTCGCCTGGCAGCAGGGGCTGGTGCCGGTGTCGCTGGCAGCACTTCGGCAGGCGATCGCGCTCAACGGCGTGGCTGTTGAGGCCAACCACCGCGCCTTCCTGGCCGGCCGCGTGGCGCAGGCCATGCCCGAGCGGCTGGAGGGCCTGCTGGCGCCGAAGACGCCGGCGAAGGAGACGCTCGACCAGACGATCGCGCGGCGCGAGGCCTTCCTGACGGACTATCAGGACGCCCGCTACGCCGCGCGCTACCGGCGGACGGTCGACCGCGTGCGCCGGCTCGAGCGCGAGATCGGCGGCGAGGCGCTGACGCAGGCGGTGGCGCGGTCGCTGTTCAGGCTGATGGCCTACAAGGACGAATACGAGGTGGCGCGGCTGCATGTGCAGACGGGCTTCGCCGAGCGTCTGGCAGAGGAGTTCGAGGGCGATTTCCGCATCGTGCACCATCTGGCGCCGCCCGTGCTGCCGGCCGGCCACGATGCGCGAGGGCGGCCGCTGAAGCGCGCCTTCGGCCCCTGGATCCGCCTGCCCTTCCACGTGCTGGCGCGATTGAAGAGGCTGCGCGGCACCGTGTTCGATCCCTTCGGTCATACCGCCGAGCGGCGCATGGAGCGGGAGCTGATCGTCTGGTACGAGGCGAAGGTGGACGCGGCGCTGGACCGCCTTACCCGCGACAACCACGCCCGTCTCGCGGAAGCGCTGGCACTGCCGATGCAGATCCGCGGCTACGGATCCGTCAAGGAGGAAGCGGCGGCGCGGATCAGGGCCGAGGTGGAGCGGATGCTGCCGGACCAGCCGCCCCGATTGCCACGGTGAGTCCGCCGCTCCGTGCAAGGCGCTGACATTGCACGCCTTCGTCTGGTCCGGTGCCCTCCGGACGCTCGCCTTCCGACTGCGCCGCAGAATCGATGTCGAGACTTCGCAGATAAAACGTTGACAATTTGTCATCGTGTGACAGGATCGTGACCGACAACGCCGACGCGGGGAAGCGCATGGGTCCGGACGGATCGAGCAGCGGTACGACACGTCCGATCGCGGTGATCGGGGCCGGCATCGTCGGCGTCTCGACCGCCCTCTGGCTGCAGCGCGACGGCCACGACGTCGTCCTGATCGACCGCGGTGAGCCAGGATCCGGCACCAGCTACGGCAATGGCGGCGTGCTGGCATCCGCCTCGGTCGTGCCCGTCACCGTGCCGGGACTGCTCGCCAGGGCGCCGCGGATGCTGTTTGATCCCGACCAGCCGCTGTTCCTCAAATGGTCCTACCTGCCCAGGCTCCTGCCCTGGCTGCGCGGCTATCTCGCGCATTGCACGCCGGAGGCGGTGAACCGCATCGCCGATGCGCTGCTGCCGATCGTCGGCGGCAGTCTTGCCGACCATCAGGCGCTGTCGTCCGGCACCGGAGCGGAACGATGGGTTCGCCCGTCCGACTACGTCTACATCTACCGGGACCGGGCGCACTACGAGGGTGACGGCTTCGGCTGGGACATCCGCAAGGCGCGGGGCATCGCCTGGGACGAGATCGACGGCGAGGCGCTGCGCGCCTACGATCCGGCACTGTCGCCATCGCTCGGCTTCGCCGCAAGGTTCCCGAACCACGGCACGATCACCGATCCCGGCCGCTATGTGCAGGATCTCGCCACCCATGTCGCCGCCAGCGGCGGCCGGCTGGTGAAGGCGGAGGTCACCGGCATCGTGCGCGAGAACGGGCGGGTGACAGGGGTGCGCGCGGGCGGGGAGACGATCGCCTGCGCGGCCGCGGTGATCGCCACCGGCGTCTGGTCGAAGCGGCTCTGCGCGACGCTCGGACTTGACGTGCCGCTCGAAAGCGAGCGCGGCTACCATGTCGAGCTCTGGGAACCCTCGGTCATGCCGCGCAGTCCGATGATGATCGCGGCGGCCAAGTTCGTGATGACGCCGATGGACGGGCGGCTCCGGCTCGCCGGCATCGTGGAGTTCGGCGGCCTCGACGCGCCGGCCTCGCGCGTGCCTTTCGATCTCCTGATGAAGAACGCGAAGGCCGCCCTGCCCGGCCTGACCTTCACCGACAAGACCGAGTGGATGGGGCATCGGCCGGCGCCGACCGATTCGATCCCGGTCATCGGCGAGGTGCCGGGCGCGCGCGGCGCCTATCTCGGCTTCGGCCACCATCACGTCGGGCTGACGGGCGGTCCGAAGACCGGCCGCATCCTGGCGCAGCTCGTTTCGGGGCGGACCCCGAACATTGACCTTGCACCCTATGCGCCTTCGCGCTTCCAATAGGACAGGGACAGTCGACCACAGGGAACTTCATCCACCAACCACAACAATGGGAGACACGACCATGATGAAGAGCTTCAAGACGCTGCTCGCCGCCTCCGCGCTCACCGGTGCGGCCGCCAGTGCCGCCACGGCGGAGACCTGGGACATGCCGATGGCCTACCCGGCCACCAACTTCCACTCGGAGAACGCGGCGACCTTCGCCGCCTGCGTCAAGGAGGCCAGCGGCGGCGCGCTCGACATCGTCACCCATCCCGGCGGGTCGCTGTTCTCCGGCGCCGACATCAAGCGCGCCGTCCAGACCGGCCAGGCGCCGATCGGCGAGCGGCTGCTGTCGGCGCACGCCAACGAGAACCCGCTGTTCGGGGTCGATTCCATCCCCTTCCTCGCCACCTCCTTCGCCGATTCGAAGAAGCTCTGGGAGGCGGCGCTGCCGCAGCTCGAGAAGGTGCTGGCCGACCAGAACCTGGTCTATGTCTATTCGGTGCCGTGGCCGCCGCAGGGCATCTATGCCAAGAAGGACCTGAACGCGGTGGCCGACATGGCCGGCATCAAGTTCCGCGCCTACAATGCCGCGACCGCCCGCATCGCGGAACTCGCCGGCATGGCGCCGGTGCAGATCGAGGCGGCCGAACTCAGCCAGGCGCTGGCGACGGGCGTGGCCGAGGCCTTCATCTCGTCGGGTTCCACCGGCGTCGATTCCAAGGTCTGGGAGAGCCTGACGCATTTCTACGACGTCCAGGCCTGGCTGCCGCGCAACGTGATCGTGGCCAACAAGGACGCCTTCGAGGCGCTGGACGAGGCCACCCGCAAGGCCGTGACGGACTGCGGCGCCGCCGCCGCCGAGCGCGGCGCGACGAAGTCGGAGGAGCTGACCGCCGGCTACCTGAAGACGCTGGCCGACAACGGCATGAAGGTCGCCGGCCCGGGCGACCAGCTGCGCTCCGACCTCGCCGCCTTCGGCGCGACCATGACCGACGAATGGGTGAAGGCGGCCGGCGACGACGGCAAGGCCATCATCGACGCCTACAGGGCGAAGTAGCGCCCGCGGTTTTCCATGACGCGATCCGGCCCCGGCTTCAGGGCGCTGGCCGGATCGCCCATTCCAACCGGGGTACGGACATGGCATGCGCAATCCGCCGCGCGCTCGACGCGGTCTACGATCTTGCCGCTCTGCTCGCGGCGCTCTGCCTGGTGCTCATCCTGACGGTCATCGTTCTCCAGATGGCGTCGCGGTGGACCGGCATCCCGTTTCACGGGTCCTCCGAATATGCCGGCTACCTGATGGCGGCGGCTTCCTTCCTCGCCTTCGCGCATGCGCTGAACCAGGGGGCGCACATCCGCGTCAGCCTGCTCCTCACGGCACTCGGCCGCTACCGGTTCTGGGGCGAGCTCTGGGGGCTGGCCGTCGGCACGGCGGCCAGCGGCTACCTCGCCTGGTACGCCGTGCGCACGGTGCAGACGTCGATCCGGTTCAACGACATCAGCCAGGGCCAGGACGCCACGCCGATCTGGATCCCGCAGCTGCCGATGGCGGCCGGCGCGATCCTGCTGGCGGTGTGCTTCGCCGACAATCTGGTCACCCTCATCGCCCGCGGCAGCGACAACATCCGCGCCTCGGCGATCGAAGACGCGGCGGAGTAGGCGTGGTGGAACAGCTTCTCCCGATCGGCATCTTCCTGTTCGTCCTGTTCCTCCTGCTCGGCACCGGCGTCTGGGTGGGGCTTGCCCTGCTCGGCGTCGCCTTCGTCGGCATGGAGCTCTTCACGACGCGGCCGGCCGGCGACGCGATGATGACCGTGATCTGGCGCTCGGCCTCGTCCTGGACGCTGACGGCGCTGCCGCTGTTCATCTGGATGGGCGAGATCCTGTTCCGGACCCGGCTGTCGGAGGACATGTTCAGGGGCCTGTCGCCCTGGATGGCGAAACTGCCGGGCGGCCTGCTGCACACCAACATCGTCGGCTGCACCGTTTTCGCCGCCGTCTCCGGCTCGTCGGCGGCGACGCTGACGACCGTCGGCAAGATGTCGATCCCGGAACTCAGGAAGCGCAACTACCCGGAGAAGCACGTCATCGGCACGCTGGCGGGTGCCGCCACGCTCGGCCTGATGATCCCGCCCTCGCTGACGCTGATCGTCTACGGCGTGACGATCAACGAATCCATCACCAAGCTGTTCATCGCCGGCATCGTGCCCGGGCTCGTGCTGGCGGCGATGTTCATGCTCTACGTCGTCGCGGTGTCTCGCCTTTCGCCCGACTACCGGCCGGACCCCGAGCCGTCGATGAGCTTTGCCGAGCGGGTGGCGAACTCCCGCTTCCTCATCCCGGTGCTGCTCCTGATCGCGGCCGTCATCGGCTCGATGTATCTCGGCTTCGCCACCGCCACGGAGGCCGCCGCGATCGGCGTGGTGGGCGCGCTGGTGCTGGCCGGCGCACAGGGCTCGCTGACGTGGGCGACCTTCACCGAAAGCCTGCTCGGCGCCACGCGCACCTCGGCGATGATCGCGCTGATCCTCGCGGGCGCGGCCTTCCTGTCGCTGTCGATGGGCTTCACCGGCCTGCCGCGGCACCTCGCCGAGTGGATCGCCGGCATGCAGCTGTCGCGCTTCGAGCTCTTGATGGTGCTGCTCGTCTTCTACATCGTCATCGGCTGCTTCCTCGACGGCATCTCCTCGGTGGTGCTCACCATCGCCGTGGTCGAGCCGATGGTGCGCGCCGCCGGCATCGACATCATCTGGTTCGGCATCTTCATCGTCGTCGTCGTCGAGATGGCGCAGATCACGCCGCCGATCGGCTTCAACCTGTTCGTCCTGCAGGGCATGACGCGGCACGAGATGAACTATATCGCCAGGGCCGCCTTCCCGATGTTCCTGATCATGGTGGCGATGGTCTTCGTGCTGATCGCCTTCCCGGAGCTCGCGACCTGGCTGCCCGACAACATGCGCCCCGCTCGGGCCGGCTGACGGACGCGGAGATGGACCTCGTCGCCTGCGCGGGCCCTGCCGCGCCCCCGCCCGCCGCGGACCGGCGGACGATCGTGGCGCG
>Ga0208243_1000276_pt1 | contig 35129 bp, 34 predicted proteins | sample Subbio2Aug_QV12A_FD_184826 | JGI IMG/M metagenome (GOLD analysis project Ga0208243, IMG submission 184826) | Serpentinite rock and fluid subsurface biosphere microbial communities from McLaughlin Reserve, California, USA - CR12Aug_QV12A (SPAdes) | ecosystem: Environmental > Terrestrial > Deep... | reverse complement strand
AGGCGCGGTCGACGATGCCTCGGCTCGGCGGAGATGCCGTCTCCGCTTGGGTGGCGATGCTCGACACAAGTATGACGCGGGTGTGCCGGTGATCCCGCCCATCACCGACTGGCGCCTTGTCCTCGCCTGCGAAATCTGGGCGAGGAAGCGGGGATGGCGATGAACCGCTTCCTCGATGCCCTCGCCATCGCCTGTCTGATCGTGCTGGCAGCTCTAGTGCTGCTGGCAGCCAAACCTGCAAGGGCGGAACCCTTTGCACCTGCGTCTCGCATGTCGTTGGACGGCCCGTCTGGCATGTGCTTCGCCGTGGTCGTGATCGAGAACCGGCTAGGCGCATACAATCGCGACGAGACGCTGCAGACAGAACACGGGCCGGTCGTCCTGCACTACCACACGGTGCGCGGGCATCAGCCGGGGGACGATGACCAGATCACGGTGGTGTCGCTGCCCGACGGAGTCATGGCGGACCCGATGCAGATGGCGCTTCCTGACGGCGACACTGGGCGCATCTGCCTGATGGAATGGATCGGCGGGTGAAGCCACGGCCGCACTTCCGCAGGCCGTGGCGGCGTTGACCTGGTCGCGGCGCATCTTTATCTGCGCCACATGCCCTGGCCCCATTCCATCCCCGCCGGACTTCGCAACCGCCTTGCCGAGGTGCTGTCGTTCCGCAACCACGGTCCACCCGAGGTCTGGGGCGCGGTCCGGGACTGGCTGGAAGAAAACGGCGTCGAGATGCCGGAAGGGGTCACTGTGGAGCCGCCGCCGGAGGGTGGGGCGCAGCGGGATCAGTAGCTGCGGGCCCGGCTTTGGCTCGCTGGGAAGGGAGATACCGGGCCCGCTTGGGCAGAGTGGGGTGTACTGTTGCCCGCCCGACAAACTCGGTGGGGCGTCGTCGGTTCCCACAGCCAAGTGGTTTACACCTCGCCCGTAACCCATTGAGCGATCATGGGCCGATCCGACCCCGGTTTACAGGCACCACCGCCGATTTCAACGGAGTAGGTCCGTCTCATAATCGCAAGGTCGAGGGTTCGAGTCCCTCCCTCGCCACCATCATCCTGAAACCGACGGGTTGCACCAGCGACCAACGATGCCCCGCCGTAGCGCGTCGTGGCACCGACCGGAACGGCAGCGGTTCAGTGAGAGCGGGCGAGCCGGGGCAGACCCAGCCCACGGTGTTCGGCCAGACGCGCCATGACGGCGCCAAGGCGCTGACGGACACCGACCTTTGAAAAATCCGCCTGGCGAGCGGCAATCTCGGCTTCGGAAAACTCTCCCAGATGACGGTCCCGGGTTTGATGAAGGTCGGACTGAAACCAGATGAAGAAAACTGCGCCGTTCATGATCCTGTCTCCTGTCGGTTAGCGGATCGGCCTAACGTGTGGAAATCAAGGTGACATGGGCGACGTCGGTGCGCTGTTCCCAGAGGAACACCCGCTGAAACTTTATGCGGGATGACCGCAGACTGGCTTTGTCTGGAACACGCAGCATGAACCGGATGGGCAGCGATGCAGGTCAGCGAACATTCTTTCGCACGCTCTCCTGCGAGATTCTCCGCTGGCCGGCCGGGAAACTTGTCTTCCAGCACGGCGACCCGGGCAGCGTCATGGGCCTTCATCGTCACCGGCAAGGTGGCTGTCGCTCATGCCCCCCCGCGCGGGCAAGGAGGTCGCCCATCCGGGGGCCAGCCGGTCCAAGGTTAGCGCCGCATTGCACCCGTTGCGGGCCGACGGCGCAATGATCCGCGACGGCTGCGGTTATTTCAGCACGATTTCGCGCCTGGACGACCTGGCTGAACCCGAGGACGGTGGTTGGGCGTCGCCTTCAGTCCTGCGCCCAGGGGCCGTGCGGACGATCCACGCCGTCCAGCCGCTGGAACCCGTGCAGACCGAAGAAATCGCGCTGGCCCTGGATCATGTTGGCCGTCCCGCGCGCCGTCCGCATCAGGTCGAACCAGGCGAGGCCCGCCGACAGGGCCGGAAGCCCAAGCCCATGCATCGCGCCTGCCGCAACGACGCGGCGGAGGGCGGGGGTCGTGCGACCCAGGAGATCCACGAAGAAGGGGGCGAGCATCAGGTTGCGGGTGGGATCCTGGCCCAGCGCCTCGGCCATGTCGTTCAGCATCGCCGAGCGGATGATGCAGCCCGCCCGCCAGACCCGCGCGATGGCCGGCATGTCGAGAGCCCAGCCGAACTCTCCCGCCGCGGCGGTCATCATCGCGAAGCCCTGGGCATAGCAGAGGATCTTCCCCGCGATCAGCGCTTCTTCCAAGTCCTGAAGCGAGACCTCGGCGCGGGTGGGCGCGGGGCCGTAGAGCGCCTCGCCCGCCGCCCGTTCACCCCGGCGCGAGGAGACGTTGCGCGCCATGACCGCGGCCTCGATCACCGGGATCGGCGCGCCGAGGTTCAAGGCCTCGATCGCCGTCCAGCGCCCGGTCCCCTTCTGGCCCGCGGCGTCGACGATCATGTCAAGGAGCGGCCCGCCCGCGACCGGGTCCGCGGCCCCGGCAACGGCCGCCGAAATCTCCACCAGGTAGGACCGCAGCACGCCCTCGTTCCAGCGGGCGAAGACCGGGGCGATCTCTGCCGCCGACATCCCCAAGCCGTCGCGCATGACACCATAGGTCTCGGCGATCATCTGCATGTCGGCATATTCGATGCCGTTGTGCACCGCCTTGACGAAATGCCCCGCCCCGTCCGGCCCCATGTGGTCGGCGCAGGGGGTGCCGTCCTCGGCCTTGGCGGCAATCGCGCGGAAGACCTCGGCCATCCGTGCCCAGTCCTCCGGGCTGCCGCCCGCCATGATCGCCGGCCCGTGACGCGCGCCCTCTTCGCCACCCGAGACGCCGATTCCCATGAAGCGGAACGGGAGACCCGCCGCCGCCCGGCGGTTGGTGTCGTGGAAATTGGCATTGCCCGCGTCGATCACGAGGTCGTCGGGCTGCAGGTGCGGGGCGAGAAGCGCCATCATGTCGTCCACCGCCCTGCCCGCCGGGACCATCAGGATGATCGCCCGCGGCGGGGCCATCGCGGCCACCAGCCCCTCCAGCGTCTCGGTGGGCACGATCCGCCCGGCCAGGTCCCCTGCGCCCGCGTGGAAGTCCTGGGTGACCGAGGCCGTGCGGTTCCAGACGGCAATGGGAAAGCCCTTCTCGGCGATGTTCAGCGCCAGCGCCGCGCCCATCGTGCCCAGGCCCACCAGCCCCACCTGCGGTTTCGTCATGGCCATTGCGCGCCCTTCCGGTTGAGGACGACCGAGTAGAGCCCCGTCGTCGCAGTGATGAAGAGCCGGTGCTTGGCCCGGCCCCCGAAGCAAAGGTTCGACACCGTCTCGGGCACCAGGATCTTGCCCATCAGATGCCCGTCCGGCGCCAGGCAGTGCACCCCGTCCCCGGCCGAGGACCAGAGGTTGCCGTCCGTGTCCATGCGGATGCCGTCGGCGCAGCCGGGCTCGATCCGGTAGAAAAGGGAACCCTTGCGGGGACGCCCGGTTCCCATGTCGAAGACCAGGATGTGCCGGGGATCGTCATGGCCAAACCGTCCGGTATCGGCGACGTAAAGGCGGCTTTCGTCCGGGCTGAAAGCCAGGCCATTCGGGCAGCGCATGTCGGTGATGACCGCCTCCATCGTCCCGTCCGGATCGACGCGGTAGACGGAGCAAGGGAGCTCGGAGTCCGCCTTGAACCCTTCATAGTCGCTGGCGATCCCGTAATGCGGATCGGTGAACCAGATCGCCCTGTCGCGACTGACGACCACGTCGTTGGGGCTGTTCAAACGCTTGCCCCGGTAGCTGTCCGCGATGACCGTGATGGACCCGTCCCATTCCGTCCGCGTCACCCGCCGCGTGCCGTGTTCGCAACTTATCAGCCGCCCCTCGCGGTCCCGCGTGTGCCCGTTGGAGTAGTTGGCCGGGGCGCGGAAGGTGGTCAGTCCTGCCTCGCTCCACCGCATTATCCGGTCATTCGGGATGTCCGAGAAGAGAAGGCACTGATGGTCGCCGAACCAGACCGGACCCTCGGCCCAGTCGAAGCCTCCGGCGAGCTTCTTCAGGGGTGCGTTGAACAGGACATACCGGCCGAACGCCGGATCAACGATCTCGAACCACGAAGCGCTTGCGGTCATGGGTCACCTCCGTTAGCGCTCACTCTCGCCCAGCCGATGCGGGCGCACAAGACGCGGAGGGGCCGATGTCGCATCCCATCTTCGACCTGACCGGACGGCGCGTGCTGGTGACCGGGGCTTCGCAGGGGATCGGGCTTGCCTTGGCGCAGGGCCTGGCCGAGGCGGGCGCGGAGGTGGTGATCAACGGGCGCGACCGGGCCCGTGCGGAAGCGGCGGCAGCGGGCATTCCGGGGGCCGAGGTGCTGGTCTTCGACGTGACCGACCATGAAGCGGTGCGCGCCGCCGTGGACGGGTTCGAGGCGCAGGGCAAGCCCATCGACATCCTCGTGAACAACGCGGGCATCCAGCATCGCGCGCCCCTGCAGGACTTCCCGGCCGAGGCGTTCGAGCGTCTGCTGCAGACCAACGTAGCAAGCGTCTTCCACGTCGGCCAGGCCGTCGCCCGCCACATGATCGCGCGGGGCCGCGGGCGGATCATCAACATCGCCAGCGTGCAGACCGCCCTCGCCCGGCCCGGCATCGCGCCCTACACCGCCACCAAGGGCGCGGTGGGCAACCTGACCAAGGGCATGGCGACCGACTGGGCGCGCTTTGGCCTGACCTGCAACGCCATCGCGCCCGGCTATTTCGAGACCCCGCTGAACGCGGCGCTGGTGGCCGACCCGGAGTTCGACACCTGGCTGAAGAAACGCACCCCTGCAGGGCGCTGGGGCAAGGTCGATGAACTGAAGGGTGCCTGCATCTTCCTCGCCTCGGATGCGGCGAGTTTCATCAACGGTCACACGCTTTACGTCGACGGTGGCATCTCGGTGTCGCTGTGAGGCGGATCGTGATCATGGGCGTCTCGGGCTGCGGCAAGTCCTCGGTCGGCGAGGCGCTGTCGGCGCGCCTGAGCATCCCCTATTTCGACGGGGACGACCTTCATACCCCGCAAGCGGTCGAGAAGATGCGGCAGGGCATCCCGCTGACGGATGACGACCGCTGGCCCTGGCTGGACCGGGTGGCGGGCGTGCTGCAGGACAAGGCCCCGGTGATCGTCGGCTGCTCGGCCCTGAAACGCGCCTACCGCGACCGGATCCGGGCGGGTGCCGGCGGGCCGGTGACCTTTGTCCACCTGTCGGGGAGCCGCGACCTCATCGCCTCGCGCATGGGGGAACGGACCGGGCATTACATGCCGACCTCGCTTCTGGACAGCCAGTTCGCCGCGCTGGAGGCCCCAGGCCCGGACGAGGCGGTCACGGTGGACATCGCGCCGGACCTGCCGGAGATCATCGAGGAGATCCTTGCGCGGCTTCCGTGACGGAGTAGCTTGCGTTATGTTATAACATAACATACACCGGCGGCATGACACTGCTCCTGCATCCCGTCGCTGTCCGTCACCGGTCTTCCTGCCCCACGGCGCGACCGGATTGCCGAATGTCGCTTTCCGTATTGATAAGCCGTCCGATCCGGCGCACACCTGTCGCTGATGGTCCCCGGCCAAGCCAAGCGCGGCGGGGTGAAAAGGGAATACGGTGTGGTGTAGGCATCAGCCGCCAAATCCGTAACTGCCCCCGCAACTGTAAGCGGCGAGCGACCCCCGATGCCACTGGCCCCAAGGCCGGGAAGGTGGGGGAAGCCCAGACCCGCGAAGTCAGGAGACCTGCCATCGAAGCAACCAACCACCCGGGCGGGGTGCCCCGGAAGGAGTGTTCGATGGACTTGAAGACGGGGCCTGTGGCCTCACCCCCCTATTCCGTGGCGCAATCCGCGCCGCACCAGGTGCTTGTCTGCAAGGCCTGCAAGCACAAGGGCGATGCCTGCAGGCCGGGCTTTGCCCTGCTGAAAAAGCTCCGCGCCGCGATCGAGGCCGCCGGTCTGGGCACGGAGTTCGAGGTCTCGGGCACCGCCTGCCTCGCCGGCTGTGTCCCTGACCACGGCGAGCCCTGCGTGGTCGGCTACCGCGCCACCGAAAAGGCGACCTGGCTTTTCGGCGACATCGATCCGGACCAGCCCCTGGACGAACTGGTGGACTTCGCCCGAAGCTACGCCGCGCTGGACGACGGCTGGATGAACGGCCGCGACCTTCCGCCCGGCCTTTGTGACACCACGCTGGCCCGCATCCCCGCCGCGATCATAGTGACGCGGGAGGGGGCGATCCAATGACCGTCCTGGAACTGCGCAACGTCACCTGGGGTCCGAAGCGCGCGCCGGTGATCCTGCACGACATCTCCTTTGCCCTGGCCGAGGGCGAGGTGCTGGCGATCTGCGGCGCGAACGGGGCGGGGAAGTCCTCGCTTCTCAGGCTCCTTTACCGCCACCAGGCGCCGCTTTCGGGTTCGGTCGTCATCGAAGGCCGAGACCTGTGGCAGACCCCCGCGCGCGAGGCCGCCCGGGTCGTCGCCGCGGTGCTCCAGGAACAGCCCACCGACTTTGCGCTGACGACGCGCGAGATCGTGTCGCTGGGCCGCCTGCCTCACCGCCAGGGCATGGGTCCCGGCACCCGCGACAAGGCGATCACCGACGCGGCGATGGTCCGGATGGACCTTGGCCACCTTGCCGACCGCCGCTTCGGCACCCTCTCGGGCGGCGAGCGGCAGCGGGTCATGGTCGCCCGCGCCTTGGCGCAGGAACCGCGCATACTGGTCCTGGACGAGCCCACCAACCACCTCGACATCCGCCACCAGCTGGAGCTTCTCCGCCTCCTCCGCGGCCTGGGCCTTGCGGTGGTCTGCACCCTCCACGACCTCACCCTTGCCGCCGAGTTCGCCGACCGGGTCCTGATCCTGGACCAGGGTCGCGTTGTGGCGAATGCGACCCCCGACGAGGCCTTGACCGAAACCACCATCGCCCGCGCCTTCCAGGTGATCCCCCGGATCGACCGCACCGGCGCGGCCCCCCGTTTCTCTTTCCAACTGGACCACTGATGAAGACCGCTCTCCTTGCCCTCCTTCTCCTCTCCACCCCGGCGCTGGCCTTCCCGGTCACCGTGCAAAGCTGCAACCGCGAGGTCACTTTCGACGCGCCGCCCGCGAAGGCCATCGCCAACGACGTGAACCTGGTCGAGATGATGCTGGCCTTGGGCCTCCGCGACCGGATGGTCGGCTACACCGGCGTCTCTGGCTGGAAGACGCTGGACGAGGAACTCCGCGCCGGGATCGCGGAACTGCCCGAACTCTCGGCGCAATACCCCACCCGCGAGGTCCTTCTGGGGGCCGAGCCGGACTTCTTCTTCGCCGGCTGGAACTACGGGATGAAGGTCGGCGGCGAGGTCACGCCGGAAACGCTGGAGTCCTTGGGCATCAAGACCTACGAACTTACGGAAAGCTGCATCTTCGTGGGCCCGAAGGCCCGGTCCACGATGCAGGACATGTACAACGACCTTCTGAACCTTGGTCTGATCTTCGGCGTCGAGGACCGCGCCAAGGACCTGGTCGCGGGCTACGAGACGCGGCTTGCAGAAATCACCTCCGCCGTGGACCGCACCAACCCGTTGCGCGTCTTCGTCTACGACTCGGGCGAGGAAAGCCCGTTCACGGCAGGGGCCTACGCGATCCCCACCGCGCTGATCGAGGCGGCGGGCGGAAAGAACATCATGGACGATCTCGACAAAAGCTGGGCCACCGTGGCCTGGGAGCCGGTCGTGGAGCGGAACCCCGAGGTCATCGTCATCGTCAACTACGGCGACGTGACGGCCGAGCAGAAGATCGCTTTTCTTGAAGCCAACCCCGCCTTCGCCAATGTCGACGCGGTGAAGAATGATCGCTATGTGGTCCTCGAATACGTCGAAGCCACCCCCGGCCCCCGCAACATCCGCGCTGTGGAAAAGCTGGTGAAGGGCTTCTGGGGGAACTGACCGCCGATGAACCGCCGCCAGGCCATGACCCTTCTGCCTGCCGCGCTTCTGGCGTCGCGGGGGCGCGCACAGGCACGGCGCCGGGTTCTGGTCATCGGCGCGGGCCTCGCGGGCCTTGCCGCAGCACGGGACCTGCAGGCGGCGGGGCACGAGGTGACCGTGGTCGAGGCCCGCGACCGGATCGGCGGCCGGCTCCACACCTCGCGCCTCTGGCCGAACCTGCCGGTGGACCTTGGCGCAAGCTGGATCCACGGAACGAAGGGCAATCTCCTGACCAGACTGGCCGATGAAGCCAACGCGGCGCGGGTCGCTACCTCCTACGACCGGAGCCTGTCTCTTGGTCCCGACGGGCAGGTGGCGGACCTGAGCCACAACGCGGCCGAGGCGCTGGTGGAGAGTGCGCGTGCCGCGGCCGAGGCCCTTGATCGCGACATCCCGCTGGCCGAAGCCGTCCAGTCCTTTCCCGGCTGGGCCGAGGCCGACGAGCCAACCCGGCGACAGGTCCGCCACTACGTGAACGGGACATACGAACAGGAATACGGCGCCGACTGGACCCAGGCCTCCGCCTGGTACATCGACGCCGCGCGGGAGTATGGCGGCGAGGATGTCCTTTTCCCCGGCGGCATCGACCAGCTTGCCAACCATCTGGCCCGGGGGCTGACCATCCGCCTCGGCCAGCCCGTCAAGGCCGTTGCCCCCACCGCCACCGGCCTCAGTGCCACGCTTGCCGACGGGTCGATGCTCGAGGCCGACCATGCGGTCGTGACCCTGCCGCTTGGGGTCCTGAAGTCCGGGCAGCTCGGTATGGCCGAGCCGCTGTCCCCCGCCCGGCAGGCAGCCATCGACGGCCTCGGGATGGGGCTTCTCAACAAATGCTGGCTTCGCTTCGACCGCATCGCCTGGGACGACACGGTGGACTGGGTCGAGTGGCTCGCCCCCCGGGACGGATACTGGTCGCAATGGGTCAGTCTTGGCCGCGCGCTGGGGGCGCCGGTCCTTCTGGCCTTCCACGCCGGCGCACAGGCGCGCGAGCTTGAGACGCTGGATGACCGCGCCACAGAGGCCGAGGCCCATGCAGCGCTGAAATCCATGTTCGGCACCGCCGTCCCACGGCCCGTGGCGTCGCAGATCACACGCTGGTCGCAGGACCCCTTCGCGCAGGGGGCCTACTCCTTCCACGCAACCGGCACCTCGCCCGCAACGCGCCGCGTGCTGGCCGGGGCGGACTGGGACGGCCGGCTGGTCTTTGCGGGCGAGGCAGCGTCGCCCGACCACCACGGCACGGCGCATGGTGCCTACCTTTCGGGCCAGGCTGCCGCGCGGACAATCCTGGAGGCAGCAGGATGACCGGCCACCCCAGGAAATGCTCATCGTCGGGCTGTGCCCCTCTTCGCGATCGCTTGACGCCCCGGGGCCGCGCATGACCGAGACCCCCTTGTCCACCCCGGCGTCACCTGCCCTTCGCCTGACCCGCCGCGCGGCCTTCACGCTTGGCGGCGTGGGCGCACTTCTTCTTGTCATCCTCGTCGCCGTCTCGGTCGGCGCGGTAGCCGTCCCCCTCTCCACCGTCTGGGGCGTCCTGGCGAACCAGCTGATCCCCGGGCTGGTCACCCCTGACTGGACCGAGGGCCGCGCGGCGATCGTCTGGGACATCCGCTTCCCCCGCGCGCTGCTTGCGGCGCTGGTCGGCGCGGGCCTCGGGATCACCGGGGCGGCGCTGCAATCGGTCACGCGGAACCCGCTGGCCGACCCTCATCTCCTGGGCATCTCGTCGGGAGGGGCCTTCGGGGCCATCGCGGCGCTGCTGCATACGGGCCTCTTCCTCGGCCTTCTCACCGTGCCGCTGATGGCGTTCGGCGGGGCGCTGGCTGCCACGCTCCTCGTCCTCATGATCGCCCGCGTCACGCAAGCCACCAGCGCGGACCGTCTGGTCCTGGCCGGAGTCGCCGTCAGCTTCATCATCATGGCCGGGGCCAACATCCTGATCTTCCTGGGCGATCCCAAGGCCACCCATACCGTCGTCTTCTGGATGCTCGGCGGCCTTGGCCTCGCGCAATGGAGCCACCTCCTTTACCCGCTGGCCGTCCTGGTTCCGGCAGGGCTCTGGCTCTGGACCCAGGCCCCGGCGCTGAACGCCATGTCGCTGGGCGATGAAACCGCCGCATCGCTGGGCATCCCGGTCGCCCGCTTCCGCCTGACGGTCTTCGTCGCGGGAGCACTGATCACCGGCGTCATGGTGGCCTTCTCCGGCCTGATTGGTTTCGTCGGCCTGATGATGCCCCATCTCGTCCGTTTCGTCGCGGGTGGCGACAACACGCGGGTCCTGCCGCTTTCGGCGCTGTTCGGCGCGATCTTCCTTGTCGTGGCCGACACCGTGGCCCGCATCGCCATGGCGCCCGAGGACATGCCCATCGGCGTCGTCACCGGGCTGGTCGGCGGAGTGTTCTTCCTCTGGCTCATGGCGCGCAGGGCATGACGCGGCGGATCATGATCCAGGGCGCCGGCTCGAATGTCGGCAAGTCGATGCTGGTCGCAGGCCTTTGCCGTCTGTTCACCCGTCAGGGCCTGACGGTGCGGCCGTTCAAGCCGCAGAACATGTCGAACAATGCCGCCGTGGCAGTGGGCGGAGAGATCGGCCGCGCCCAGGCGCTGCAGGCGCGTGCCTGCGGCGTCCAGCCCCATGTCGACATGAACCCGGTGCTCCTGAAGCCCGAGTCCGAGACCGGCGCGCAGGTCATCGTCCAGGGGATGCGCCTGACCACCGTCCGCGCGAAGGACTATGCCGCGCTGAAGCCGCAACTGATGGCACCCGTGCTGGATAGCTTCCGCCGCCTGCAAGGCGAGGCCGACCTTGTCATCGTCGAAGGTGCGGGAAGCCCCGCCGAGGTGAACCTGCGCGCGGGCGACATCGCCAACATGGGCTTTGCCCGCGCCGCCGACGTACCGGTGGTCCTGGCCGGGGACATCGACCGCGGCGGCGTCATCGCGCAACTGGTGGGGACGCAGGCCGTCCTCGACCCGGAAGATGCGGCGATGATCCGCGGTTTCCTCGTCAACAAGTTCCGCGGTGATCCCCGGCTTTTCGACGACGGCTACCGCCTGATCGAGGCCCGCACCGGCTGGCAGGGACTGGGCGTCGTCCCGTGGTTCCCCGATGCCCACAAGCTTCCCGCCGAGGACGCCGCCGATCTGGGTGGCACGCGAGGAAGCGGCGGGTTCCTCATCGCCGTCCCGCACCTGAACCGGATCGCCAACTTCGACGACCTCGACCCGCTGGCACAGGAACCCGGTGTCACGCTGAGGATCGTCAAGCCCGGCCAGCCCTTGCCCGTGGAGGCCGACCTCATCATCCTTCCCGGCTCGAAGGCGACCATCGCCGACCTTGCCCATTTCCGCGCGCAGGGCTGGGACATCGACCTCGCCGCCGCCCTGCGGAGGGGCGCCCGGGTTCTTGGCCTCTGCGGCGGCTACCAGATGCTCGGGCGCGAAATCGCCGACCCCGACGGCATCGAGGGCAAGCCGGGCTCTGTCCCCGGCCTCGGCCTTCTGGACCTCACCACCACCATGACCCCCGACAAGCGCGTCACCGAGACCGAGGCCTTGCACCCGGCCTCAGGCACCCGGGTCAGGGGTTACGAAATCCACCTTGGCCGGACCGACGGCCCCGACCGCGCACAGCCGATGTTCACCGTGGGCGGCCAGCCCGAAGGCGCGATGCGCGAGGACGGGCGGGTGATGGGGAGCTATCTCCACGGCATGTTCACCGAAGACGCCTTCCGCCGCGCCTTTCTGGCAAGCCTTGGCGCGACCCCGGGTAATGTCAGCTACGACCGGACCGTGGAAGAGACACTGGACACGCTGGCCAACCATCTTGCGGCCCATGTCGATTGCGCCCGGCTTCTGGAGCTGGCGCAAGCGTAGGGTGGGCGACACGCCCACCCTACCCCTTCGCGTCACTTTCCGGCGCAATCCGCGATCGTCGTCGCCATTCCGGTCAGATGCGCCACATAGGCCCCGGGACCGGGTTCAAGCGACGATCCGACCGGGTCAAGCGCCCCGCCGATCTTGACCGTCGTGCCCTCGGCAAGCTGTTCGACCAGGGCTGGATCGTGCTGCACTTCGGGGAACAGGCAGACCACACCCCCGGCCTCCAGGTCGCCTCTCAGTTCGGCCAGCCGCGCCGCCCCTGGGGACGAAGCATCCCCAAGCGCGATGCTGCCCACGAAGGTCAGCCCGTAGTGCTCGGCGAAATAGCCATAGGCATCGTGGAACGTGACCAGGGGCTTGTCCTTGACCGGGGCTAGAAGCGCCGCCAGTTCGGTGTCCAGCGCCGCGATCTGTTCGGCAGCCGCCTTCGCGTTGGCATCGTAGGTCGCCGCATTTGCCGCATCCAGCCGCCCAAGTTCGGCGGCGATCAGCCCCAGCCAGACCTGCGCATTGCCGGGATCGAGCCAGGCGTGCGGGTCCTCTGACCCGTGGTCATGGCCGTGGTCGTGCCCGTCCCCGGCGGTTTCCTCCTCGTGGCCATGCGCGTCCTCATGGCCATGCTCGTCCTCATGGGCATGCTCGTCCTCATGGCCATGCTCGTCCTCATGGGCATGTCCGTCGGCCTTCACCTCGCCATAGGCGCGCAGCATCGTCCCCTCGGCCTCCAGCAGCGCCAGCGAGGCCGCGCCCTCGGGGCGGCTGTCCATCGCTCCGTCAAGCCAGGGCGTCAGTTCGGGGCCGATCCAGACCACGAGGTCGGAGTCCGCCACCGCCCCCGCCTGGCTGGGCTTCAGCTGGAAGTCGTGCTCGTCCGCGCCGCGCGCCAGCAGAAGCTCCGGCTGGCCCAGATCGCCCATCACCTGCGCCACAAGCGCATGAACCGGCGGGATGTCGGTCACCACCTTCGGCACCTCGGCCAGCGCAGGGGTGGCAGTTGCAAGGAGAGTGATGATATAACGCATGAGGCGGCTTCCTTCTCGCATGACTCCGCTCTATCTATGTTATATCATAACAGGTCAAGAGCCTCCGATGCCCGACCCCCACGATTGCCCCGGCTGCGCGGCGCCTGACCTGGCGTTTGCGGCGCATGACCACACCCATTGCGCCCATGACGCGCTGGAGCGGGCCGAGGCGGTCACCGCCGCGACGGGGGCGCGGATGACTCCGGTCCGGCGCCGGGTGCTGGAGATCCTTCTCGAGGAACACAAGGCGCTGGGGGCCTATGACGTGCTGGCGCGGCTGGCAAAGGAAGGCTTCGGCAACCAGCCCCCGGTCGCCTACCGCGCGCTGGAATTCCTTGTCGAACAGGGCCTTGCCCACCGGATCCAGCGCCTGAACGCCTTTACCGCCTGCGTCCATCCGGGCGAGGACCACGCGCCCGCCTTCCTGATCTGCCGCACCTGCCACATGGTCGCCGAGGCCGAAGCCACCGCCGCCCGCGCCTCGCTTGACGCCGAGGCGGCGAAGGCGGGCTTCCAGGTCGAACGCTCGACCATCGAGGCGCTTGGTCTTTGCCCGAACTGCCGGGGGCAGGCATGAGCCTCATTGCCGCCGACCATGTCTGCGTCCGCTTCGGCGCGGACGAGGTGCTGCACGACATCAGCCTGAAGGTCGATCCGGGCGAGATCGTCACGATTCTCGGTCCCAATGGGTCGGGCAAGTCCACGCTTCTGCGCGCGCTTCTGGGCATCGTCCCGGTCGCCCAGGGCCGCATTCTGCGCGAGGCGGGGCTGCGGGTGGGCTACGTGCCGCAGAAGCTGACCGTCGACCGGACCATGCCGATCACGGTCCGTCGCTTCCTGTCGCTGCCGACCCGCGTCTCTGACGCAGCGGCAGCCGAGGCCTTGGCGCGCGTCGGCATGGCGGGCCAGGAGGCCGAGCAGATGACGACCCTTTCCGGCGGGCAACTCCAGCGCGTGCTTCTGGCCCGCGCGCTTCTGGGCAAGCCGCAGCTTCTGATGCTGGACGAACCGACCTCGGGCCTGGACCAGCCGGGTGAGGCCGCCTTCTACCGCCTGATCGAGGAGGTCCGGGCCGAGACCGGCGCGGCGGTCCTGATGATCAGCCACGATCTGCACGTGGTGATGGCGGCGAGCGACCGGGTCATCTGCCTCAACGGCCACATCTGCTGCGAGGGAACGCCCCGCGTCGTCTCGACCGCTCCGGAATACCGGGCGCTCTTCGGTCTGGGCACGCAAGGCGCGCTGGCGCTTTACCGTCACGAGCATGACCACGACCATACGCATGGGGACGGGCACGCGCACCACCATCACCACGACCACGAGCATGACCATGCTTGACGATTTCCTGGTGCGCGCGGGTCTGGCGGCTGTCGGATTGTCGCTGGCCACGGGGCCGCTCGGGTCCTTCGTCGTCTGGCGGCGCATGGCCTATTTCGGCGACGCCACCGCCCATGCCGCCGTCCTGGGCGTAGCTCTGGCGCTGGCGACCGACCTGCCCATCGGCATCGGCACCCTGACGGTCGCGCTGGCGATGGCCGTCACCGTCGCCGGCCTGTCCGCCCGGGGCTGGGCGATGGACACGACGCTGGGCGTCCTTGCCCATTCGGCGCTGGCCTTCGGGCTGGTCGCGGTCAGCTTCTTTCCCAATGTCCGCACCGACCTGTCGAGCTATCTTTTCGGCGACATCCTTGCCGTCTCGCGTGCGGAACTGGGCCTGGTCTGGGCGGGATCGCTGGTGGTCCTTGCGATGCTCGCCTGGCGCTGGCAGCGGCTTCTGACCGCCACTCTCTCGGAAGACCTTGCCCATGCCGCCGGGATCAGTCCGGACCGAGAGCGGCTGGTGCTGGTCCTTGCCCTCGCGGTGGTCGTCGCCGTCGCGCTGAAGATCGTCGGTGCGCTCCTGATCGCGGCGATGCTGATCATTCCGGCCGCCGCGGCCCGAAGCTTTGCCCGCACTCCCGAGGCAATGGCGCTCGCCGCGATCCTGCTTGGCGCGGTCTCGGGCCTTGGTGGCTTGGGTCTTTCGCTCTGGCAGGACACGCCGACCGGCCCCTCGATCATCGTGGTGGCCGCAGCCCTTTTCGCCCTGAGCACCGCCCTGCGGCGGGCCTGACGAAAAAACCTTCGGCTTTGCCCGAACCTTGCCAAAATTCACGGCTATCGGTCCGCAAAAGGGAGAAGGACTGACCCACCGTGTTTCGCCTGATCGGCTTCCTCGTGATGTTCACCGCCACTGCCGGTGGCTATGTCTTCTTCGACTACAAGATGTCTGCGCGCTGGTCCGGGCGCGAGGACGCCGAGGGGCTGACCTTCACCGAATATCTGTCCGGCTTTTCCGGTCGGTTCGCGGGGCTTGGCGGTTCGGCCGCAGCTGCGGGGCTGCCGACGCAGTTGGCGGACATGCTGCCGAAGCCGCCCGACGGCTGGACAGTGCGCCCGACCGAGGCTGCGGATGTCGAGGGGTTCCTGCCCAAATCGACCAAGAAGGCCGACAAGAAGGCCGTCGCCGCCGTGAAGAAGGTGGGAGAGACCACGGCCGGTTCCGGCACCGAGGTCGCGGCGCTGACCTTCGAGAAGGGCGACCGCAAGGTCGTCATCAAGGCGGTCCGGTATCCGAACGTCATCTTCACCAGCTTCGCTGCCATGCAGCAGCGGATGGAGCTGCAGATGATGACGGCCGAATTCCGCGGGACCGAGTTCATGACCGTCCGCGGACTGGACGTGACCGAGGACCTCCTGCCCGACGGGTTCCGCGGTCGCTACTTCATCGCGGATTTCGGGGCACAGATCCACCTGCGGGTGCTTGCGCCGAAGCGGATGTCTGACGCAGAGCTGGTGCCGTTCTTCGAGACGCTGCACGTCAAGGCGCTGAATGCCAACGTTATCGACAAGGTCGAGGGTCTGGGCGACGTGCCGGTCATCGTCGTGGCCTCTGCCCTGGATGAAAGCGGGCGCGACGCCTATCTCGCCGATGTCGCGGCCCGGGCGGCCGACGAGGCAAGGCGCGAGGACGCCGAGCGGGATGCCGCAGAGGCCGCAATCGCGCAGGAAGAGGCCGCCACCGCCGCGGAGGGCGCGAAGACCAAGTCCGTCGGTTCCTTCCTCGGCGGCCTGAACAAGCTCTTCGCGGGCGACGAAAAGGGCAGCATGTCGGTGGAGGAGCGCAAGTCGCACGAAGCCGGCCTGCTGGAAGCGGCCGAGTCCGGCAATGCAGCAGCAGCGGCTGTGCACGCTGGCGCCCTTTACGGTGCTATTGCCGAAGAGCTTGGAAAGGCCGAGATGAAGGGGGCCCCCGGTTCGGCTGGCGGGTTCACTTCGGCAAATGGTTCCTCAGGGTCCAGGACAAAGATCAAGGTCGGCATCGGCAACTGCACGGAAGAGGGCGGCAGGAAGTCCTGCTTGGTCGAAGGCGCGGAAAACTAATGCGGGTCCGGGAAACGGCTGGCGGGAGCGAGACTCGGGCTGCCGTCGGCATCACCGGTCAGACCCAGACCTGCCCCGGGTCGGGCAGCGGGATCGCCTCCAGTAGCTCACGCGTGTAGGCGGCCCCCGGATCAGCGAAAAGTTCGTCTGTCGGCCTGTCCTCCACGATCTCGCCCCGGTAGAGAACCATCGTCCGCTGGCAAAGCCGCCGGATCACGCTCAGATCGTGGCTGATGAAGGCCAGCGTCAGTCCAAGGTCCCGCACCAGCCGCTCCAGAAGGTTCAGGACCTGCGCCTGGGAGGAGACATCAAGACCCGAGACGATCTCGTCTGCCAGGATGAAATCCGGCTCCAGCGCGATTGCCCGCGCGATGCCGACGCGCTGGCGCTGACCACCCGACAATTCGTGCGGGTAGCGGCCGGCGAACGTCTGCGGCAGGCCCACCTGGTCCAGCGCCCGCGCGACCCGGGCCGGGATCGCGTCGAAGCCATGCAGCCGCAGGGGCTCGGCGATGATGGTGCCGACCCGGTGGCGCGGGTTCAGTGAGGACATCGGGTCCTGGAAGATCATCTGGAAACGCCGCCTGAGCGGTCGCAACGCGCTTTCCTGAAGATGGGTGATGTCGGTACCGTCGAAGCGGACACTGCCGCCCGATGGTTCCAAGAGCCGCACAAGGGCGCGGCCCAGCGTGGACTTGCCAGACCCCGAGCCCCCCACGATGCCCACCACGGCACCCTTCGGGATAGTGAAGCTCAGGCCCCGCAGGATCTCGATATGCGGGGCCGCGCCGAAAAGCGGCTTGGCGGTCATGTCCGCCAGCGACAGGCGCAAGGCTTCGACGCTATAGAGATCAGCCATGCGCGGCCCCCCGGTCAAAGGCGGCCACCTCGGCCTGGACAGCGGCGATCACCGCGTCGGGCACTGGCTGAAGGCCGGCAGAGGGGTCGGTGTATTTCGGCGTCGCCGCCAGAAGGGCGGCGGAATAGGCGTGGCGGGGCGCGGCGAAGAAGTCGGCGACCGAGGTGTCCTCGACCACCATCCCGGAGTAAAGGACCGAAAGCCGCTGGCAGACCTTGGACACGACGCCAAGGTCATGGGTCACGAACAGAAGCGCCGTGCCGTGGCGGGCCTGCATTCCCGCGATCAGCTTCAGGATCTGCTTCTGCACCGTGACGTCCAGCGCCGTGGTGGGCTCGTCCGCGACGATCAGCTTCGGCTCGGCCGCGAAGGCAGAGGCGATGAGGATCCGCTGGCGCATGCCTCCCGACAGTTCGTGAGGATAGGACCGCAGCACCCGGTCGGGGTCCGCGATCTGCACCTCGGCCAGCAGCTCGCAGGCGCGGCGGTCGGCATCGGCCCGGGTCCAGCCCAGGATGTCGACCAGCCGGTCGGTGATCTGCGGCCCGATCCGGTGGCTGGGGTTCAGGGCGGTCAGCGGGTCCTGCGGGATCAGCGCAGCCACGGCGCCAATGCGCTTGCGCCTCTGGGCTGGCGGCAGGCGCAGAAGGTCCACGCCGTCCAGCAGGATCTCGCCCCCTGTCACCTCGATGGACGGCGGCAGGATGCCCAGCACTGCCTTGCCGATCATCGACTTCCCCGCGCCGGATTCGCCGACCAGCCCACGCACCTCGCCCGCGGCCACGTCCAGCGACACGCGGCGCAGCAGCGGCGGGCCCTTTTTCAAGCTGACCGAAAGGTCGCGGATGGACAGGAAGCTCATCGCAGCACCGGATCGAAGCGGTCCTTCAGCCCCTCGCCAAGCTGGCTGAAGGCAAGGACGGTGAGGAAGAGGGTGACCAGCGGAAAGACCAGCACCCACCAGGCCTGATGGATCGAGGTTCGTCCCTCGGCGATCATCCCGCCCCAGGTCGGGTCGTCGGTAGAGATGGAGAGGTTCACGAAACTGAGGATCGCCTCGACGATCACGGCGATGCCCATCTCCAGCGTAAGCAGGACAACGATGGTGGGCAGCACGTTCGGCAGGATTTCCCGCACCATTGTCCCCAGACGCCCCCGCCCCGCCACGCGGGCCGAGGCGACATAATCCATCGCGCCCTGCGCCATCGCCTCGGCCCGGACGACGCGGGCGAAGCGGGTCCAGTCGATGACCACGATGGCGATGATGATGGACCACAGGCCGGGGCCGAGGACGGCGATCAGGAGGATCGAGAACAGCACCGGAGGAAAAGCCATCCAGATGTCGATCAGGCGCGAAATCACCATGTCGACCCAGCCACGCAGGAAGCCGGCCAGCAGCCCCAGCGTCGCCCCGATCAGGCAGGTGATCGTGCCAGCCACCAGCGCCACCATCAGCGCCACTCGCGCACCGTGGATGATCCGGCTCAGGACATCCCGGCCAAGCGAATCGGTGCCCAGCCAGTAGCCCGGCTCGGCCCCCTGCACCCAGAAGGGCGGGAGGCGGCCCAGGAACAGGTCCTGCGCCAGCGGGTCCTTCGGCGCGATCCAGGGGGCGAACAGGGCCACCACACACAGGAGCGTCAGCCAGCCGGCCGACAGCCAGAGCCGAAGCCCCGCCCGGCGGCGGACCATCGACCGGCCATCCACTGCCCTTTCCTCAGCCATGCCGGAGCCTCGGGTTCAGGACGGTGTAGAGGAGGTCGACGATCAGGTTCACCGCCGTGAAGATCACCGCGAACAGGATCACGATGCCCTGGATCAGCGGCAGGTCGCGGTTGATCACCGCATCGATGGCCATGTTGCCCAGCCCCTCGTAGGAGAAAAGGCGCTCGATGATCACCGTGCCACCGATCAGGAAGGTGAACTGCACGCCCACAAGCGTCAGCGTCGGCAGGGCCGCATTCCGCAGCGCCTCGCGCAGGATCACCCGCGTCTCGCCATAGCCCTTGGTGCGGGCGAGGGTCACGTAGTCCAGGTTCATGGTCTCCTTGAGGGATTGCTTCAGCAGCTGCCCGATGATCGCGGCCAGCGGGACCGCCAGGGCGAGGGCCGGCATGAACATGTGGCTCACGATGTCGACCCAAAGGTCGAAGCGCAGGCGCAGCAGGCTTTCGAACAGGTAAAACTCGGTGGTGAAGGGCAGCTCCAGGCTGGGGGTCACCCGGCCCGAGATGTGGAACACCGGCATCAGCACCCCGAACAGCAGGATCAGCACCAGCCCCCACAGGAAATCCGGCACCGAGAGTGCCATGCCGTTGGCCACGTCGATGGCGCCTTCCGTCCGGCCGCCGCGGAAGCGGGTTCCGGTCAGCGCCGCCGCGCCGCCCAGGATCATCGCCATCACCAGCGCCATGATCGAAAGCTCCAGCGTCGCGGGCAGGCGGCCCAGCACCAGGTCCAGAACCGGCTGGCGCGTGGTGATCGATGTGCCGAAATCGCCCTGCATGACCCCAGCGACCCAGATGCCGAACTGGGTAACCAGGGGCTTGTCCAGGCCATAGAGCGCGGAGAGCCGCGCGATGTCGTCCTCGGTTGCGCCCGGGGGAAGCATCATGGCGATGGGGTTGCCGGGCACGACCCGGATCACGAAGAACACGATCACGGCGACACCGGCCAGGGTGATGGCGGTGGTGGCAAGCCGCACAAGAAGAAGTCTCAGTACCTGCACGATGAATGGCCCCGTCCGGGCCCCCTTTCATCTTTGCGGAAATATCCCGCGGGGGTCCGGGGGGCGCGAAGCCCCCCGGGGGTTGGGCCTTACGCGCGCTTCATCAGGTGCGGCAGAAGCGACCCGCTCGCATGCGGCGTCACCACCACGCCCGGCGCGTGCAGGATCGGCTGGACATACTGCAAGAGCGGGATCACCAGCGCGTTCTCGGCAATGTAGCGGTCCACGGCCTTCCAGCCCTCGATCCGCTTCGCCTCGTCCGCCTCGCCCCAGAGGGGCCCGATCATGCCGATCAGGTCCTCGCCATCCCAGACCGAATGCGGGCTGGGACCGAACATCGCGAAGCCCGTCGAAGTCGTCGGATCGCCGACCGAGTTGCCCCAGTTGTAGAAGGCGGCCGGTGCCAGCTGGTCGGCGGCGCGCAACTCGTAGTGCTTGGCGATCTCGTAGACCTCGATCTCGGCCTCGATCCCGACCTTGCGCCACAGGCCCACGATGGCCTGCACCATCTCGTAGTCCTTGGGCTTGAAGCCCTTTGTCGTCTGGATCTTGAACTTCACCGGGTTGTCCGGCCCGAAGCCCGATGCCGCAAGGAGCTCGATCGCCTTGGCCTCGTCGTAGGGCACGGTGATCGAGGCGTCGAAGGCGTCGTATTCCGGGGTCTGCAGCGTGTCGATCTTCACGCCATAGCCGGACAGAAGCCGGTCGATGATCGCCTGCTTGTCGATGGCATGGGCCGCCGCCTTGCGCACGTTGGGGTCGGTCATCGCCTCGATGTCATTCAGGAAGATCATCCCGATGTCGCTGATCGGAGCCGAAACCCCCGCAAGCGGTCCGCCCTTCAGACGGTCGTATTCCTCGTAGGGCATCTCCAGCGTGACGTGGGAGTTGCCCGATTCCACCTCGGCCACCCGGGCGGCGGCGTCGGGGACGAACTTGATCGTCACCGTGTCGAAGTCGGGCTTGCCGCCCCAGTAGTTCGCATTGGCCTTCAGGCGGACGAAGGCGTTCCGCTCGAACTTCTCGACCATGTAGGGGCCGGTGCCGATGGGGGCGGCCTCGAAGCCCTCGGCACCCACCTTTTCGTAGTAGGCTTTCGGCAGGACATAGCCGGTCAGGAAGTACATCCACTTGAAGATCGTCGGGTCGAACTGGGCGACGTCGGCGATGACCTTGTTGCCCTCGACCCGGTGGTTGGTCAGCGTGCCCCAGACGAACTGGATCGGGCTCCCGGTTTCGGGCTTCGCCACGCGGGCCAGGTTCCAGGCCACGTCCTCGGCGGTGAAGGGCGAGCCGTCATGCCAGGTCACGCCCTCTCGCACGGTCATCCAGACCTGCTTCTTGTCGTCGCTCCAGCCCCATTCGGTCAGAAGGCCCGGCGCGGGAGACAGGTCAGGCTGCTGCAGGATGTACTGGTCGAAGACCGACTGGTATATCCCCTGGATCGTCGGGTTCACTGCGCTCGGGCCCACTGTCGGGTCCCAGGACGGCAGGTTCACGTTGTAGGCGATGACCAGCTCGTCGATCTGCTGGGCGAAGGACGGCAGGGCGATGCTGCCTGCGGCCATCGTGGCGGCTGAGAGCTTCAGAAGGCTCCGGCGGTTGAGGTTCATGGTCGTTTTCCCTGTTGGTTTCTTCGTTGGTCGTCAGTTCCCGGCGAGTTTCCGCGCCAGAAGGAATCCGGGGCCCGCCCCCGTCCCCGCGCCGGGCCAGACGGCCGCGCCGGTGAGGTGGAGGTTGGCAATCGGGGTCGAGCCGTCGGCATGTCCGCGCGCTGGGCGGAAGAGGAAATGCTGCGACAGGTGGTGGCTGCCGCAGACCTGGTCGCCGCCGACGAGGTTGGGGTTCTCGGCCTCCAGTTCCCGCGGGGTCACGATCCGGCGGGCGAGGATCTTTGCGCGGGTTCCGGGGGCGTGGGCTTCAAGGATATCGAGAGCGCGGTCGGCAAAGGGCTCGGCTGCGTGGGTCCAGTCCGTCGCGGTGATCTCGCCCTTCGCATCGCCCGCGACAGTGCCGGGGGCCATGCGGATCTGGACCCAGAGGACATGTTTCCCCTCGGGCGCGCGAGAGGGGTCGAAGGCCGTGGGCTGGCCGACGACGAGGATCGGCTCATCGGGCAGAAGTCCCGCCTGCGCCTGGGCATAGGTGCGCGCCATCTGGTCCAGGCTGGGCGCGAGGTGGACGTAGGCAAACCGCTTGAGTTGATCTCCGGCGCGCCAGTCCGGAAGCGCGTCCATCGCCAGATGGATCATCATCGTGCCGGGGGCGTGGCGGAAGCCATCCATCGCCCGGTCGAAGGCGGGAGTAGTGTCGCCTGTCAGCTTGCGCAGCCCCTTGGGCGAGGTGCCGGCGATCACCGCCTTCGTCGCGTCGATCCGGCGGCCATCCGCCAGTTCGATCCCGGTGGCCCGGCCGCCTTCGCGGAGAATGCGGGTGACCGGAGTGCCCGTCTCGACCACGCCACCCCGCGCGGTGATCGCCGCGACGAGGGCCTTGACGATCGTATCCGCGCCGCCCTTGCCTATCACCATGCCGAAGGCCTGACCCGCCATCCCCTCCAGATATGGAAACATCGCGCCGCCCGCCACGTCGGGGGCGAAGTCGAGGTGCATCCCCCATGCGCCCAGCAGGGCGCGGATGTGGGGATGGCGGAACTTCTCCTCCAGCCAGGCGCGGGGCGAGGACAGAAGGAACCTGCCCATGTCCAGCGTTCCGGCCATCCCCTTGGCGCGCAACGTTTTGAACATGAAATATGCAAGCGCACGGAGTTTCATCTCTGACCCCAGAAGGCCGAAGAGATGCGGGGCCTCTGCCCCGAATCGGCTGGTCAGGTCTTGCCAGGTCTCGGCGTCCTGCGGGGACAGGGCGCGGAACGCCGCCAGCGTCTCGCCCTCCACGGTCGAGACACCCGCCCAGCTTCCATCCGGGAAGGACGAGGAGAACGGGCGGTCCACCGGCACGAACTCGCAGCCGTGACGGGACAGTTCGGCGCAATAAGTCTTGAAAAACGGGCTTCCCGCGAAAAGCGACAGGTTCATCGCCGCCCAGTCGTGGCGGAAGCCCGGCAGCGTGTATTCCCCGGTCTTGACCGCGCCCCCGGCGCTGGCCGCCTGTTCGAAGACGCCGACCTTCCAGCCCTTCGCGGCCAGATGCAGCGCGGCTGCAAGCGTGTTGTGGCCCGCCCCGATCAGGACTGCATCGAAGGTTCCGGCCATGCTTCCCCCGCCCGACTGACGCAGGGATATTTGCAAATGCATTTAAATCTGTCTAGCATGATTCCAAGACGACCGGGGCAACACCCGGCATGGGCCTTGCCGGACGGGTCCGGCCAACAGGGAGAGTGTGATGACTTCAGCGAACGTGCTGCAATCCTTGGCGGGGATGCTCGCCTCGGGCGGGATTACGGTGGTGGACTGCTCGGGCGTGCTGGGCCCGGAAACGCCGCTTCTGAAGCTGCCGCCGGATTTCGCCAAGGACACCCCGCCGATCAAGATCCACCGGATCAGCGAATACGACAAGGACGGCCCGTTCTGGGCCTGGAACTGGCTGGAGCTTGGCGAACACTCGGGCACCCACTTCGACGCCCCGCACCATTGGATCACCGGGAAGGACTATGCCGACGGCTACACCGACACGCTGGACGTGCAGCGGCTGGTGGCCCCGGTGAACGTGCTGGACTTCTCCAAGGAATGCGCGGCGGATCCGGATTTCCTTTTGACCATCGACCACGTGAAGGCCTGGGAAGCGAAGCACGGCGCCATCGGCAAGGGCGAATGGGTCGTGCTGCGGTCCGACTGGGACAAGCGCGCGCATGATGAGAACCTTTTTCTGAACGCCAACGAGACCGGTCCCCACACCCCCGGCCCGACTGCCGAGGTGATCGAGTATCTCCTGTCCAAGGGCATCGTCGGCTGGGGCAGCCAGTGCATCGGCACCGACGCGGGTCAGGCGGGCGGGATGAACCCACCCTTCCCGGCGCACAACCTTCTGCACAAGAACAACTGCTTCGGTCTGGCCTCGCTTGCCAATCTGGACAAGCTGCCCGCGAAGGGCGCGATCCTGATTGCAGCCCCGCTCAAGATCAAGCAGGGCACCGGCTCGCCGATCCGGGCACTGGCGCTGGTGCCGAAAGCGTAAAATGCGGCCGGATCACGTCATCATCGGCAGCGGGATCAACGCGCTGGTCGCCGGGGCGCTGCTTGCCCTGAAAGGCGACCGCGTGCTGCTTCTGGAACGCGAGGCGGTCCCCGGCGGCTGCCTGCGCACCGAGGAGATCACGCTTCCCGGTTTCAAGCATGACGTGATGGCCGCAACCTGGGTCCTGTTCATGACCTCTCCGGCGGGGGCCGCGCTTGGCCCCCACCTCGCCCGGCACGGCTTCGACTACTGCCACACCCCGCATCCGACCGCCGTCCTCCGCCCGAACGGCGAGGCACTGGTGCTGACCACGGACCGCGCGAAGAACATCGCCGCCTTCAACGCACTGGCGACCGGCGACGGTGACGCGCACGCAGGTGACGTGGGCGGGATCGAGGCCGACGCGCCCTTCCTCTTCGCCCTTCTCGGCGGGTCGCTCTGGTCCTGGCCCACCGCGAAACTCCTTTGGGGCCAGGTCCGCAAGCGCGGCCTCCGCGGCCTTGCCGCCTGGTTTGGCCGTGCCCTTGTCCCCGCGCGGGGCTGGCTGGAGACGACCTATACCTCCCCCACCGTGCAGGCCCTTTATGCGCCTTGGGTCCTCCACTGCGGGCTGACCCCGGAAAGCACCTACTCCGGCCAGATGGGCAAGGTCATCGCCTTTGCGCTGGAGGCCGCCGGCGCGCCGATCCTGAAAGGCGGGTCGGGGGCCGGCGTGGCCGCCTTCAAGGCGCTGATCGAGGAAAAAGGCGGCGAAATCCGCTGCAACGCCGACGTCGACCGAATCCTTGTCCGGGACAGCAAGGTGCGCGGTGTGGCCCTTGCCTCGGGCGAAGAGATTGCCTGCGCTTCCGTCCTCGCCTCGGTCGCGCCGGGGCAGTTGCAGGACCGCCTTCTCCGCGACGTGAACCTGCCCGAGGACAAGGCCGCCGCCCGCTGCTTCCGCCACGGCCGCGGCAATTTCCAACTGCACTATGCGCTGGACCGTGCGCCGGAATGGTTGACTCCCGGCCTCGACGACGTGGCGCTGATCCACCTCGCCGATGGGATCAACTCGGTCTCCAAAGCCTCGAACGAGGCCGAACGCGGGATGCTGCCCGCCACGCCCACGATCTGCGTTGGCCAGCCGCACCGGCTCGACCCCTCGCGCTGCCCGGACGGCAAGGCGATCCTCTGGCTGCAGATCCCTGACGCACCGCGCGCGGTGAAGGGCGACGCGGCAGGCGAGATCGCCGCGGACGGCACCTGGTCGGAAGCCATCCGCGAAGCCTTCGCTGACCGGATCGAAGCGATCCTTCGCCGGCACATCAAGGGCTTCGACGCCCTCAAGCTGGCCCGCCGTGCCTATTCCCCCGCGGACCTTGAACGGATGAACATCAACCTCGTCGGCGGCGACCCCTATGGCGGGCTCTGCACCATCGACCAGTTCTTCATCTTCAGACCCTTCGCCCATTCCACCAACGGCACCAATCTCGTCCGCGGCTTCACCCACATTGGCGCCTCGACCCATCCCGGCCCCGGCCTTGGCGGCGGCTCGGGCTTCCTTGCGGCGAAGAGGCTCGGCGCATGACCGACCAGTCGCCACCCGAGAAGCCGCCCGAGACCCTGCCCCAGCTGGGCGAGATCGGCCTCACGAACTACGCGCCCTACCTGATGAACCGCATCATGGGCCGCTACAATGCCTCGCTCCGCGACGAGATGGCGGACCTTGGCCTGACGACTCCCAAAATGCGCGCGCTGGCGGTCCTTTCGGTGATCGAGGGCCCGCTGATCCGCGAGCTTGCGGTCTATTCCGTCGTCGAACAGTCCACCCTGTCGCGCGCGCTGGACCAGCTTTCGGCCGAGGGGCTGATCCGCCGCGAATCCGACAGCTCCGACAGCCGCGCTACCCGTGTCTTCATCACCGAGACCGGCCGCGCCCGGTTCCAGACCCTCTGGCCCCGCATGGCCGAAGCACACGACCGCATGTTCCGCGGCATCCCTGCTGATGAGCGCCGCGCCTTTGTCGGGACGCTTCAGAAGATGCTGACCAACATCCGCAAGCACGAGATCTGAGACATGGCCGAACGTTCCTTCAAGGCCGAAGTCGAACACCTCCGCAAGGGTGAGGGCGACACCTTCACCGGCGAGGGCATCCTTGCGATCACCAAGGCGCTTCTGGAGAACGGCGTGGGCTACGTAGGCGGCTACCAGGGTGCGCCGATCAGCCACCTGATGGACGTCCTTGCCGACGCCGAGGACCTGATGGCCGAGCTTGGCATCCGCTTCGAGGCCAACGCGAACGAGGCCGCGGCGGCCGCGATGCTGGCGGCCTCGGTCCATTATCCGATCCGGGGGGCGGTGACGTTCAAGGGCTCGGTGGGCGTGAACGTCGCTTCGGACGCCCTGGCGAACCTTGCGTCCTCGGGCGTGAACGGCGGCGCGCTGATCATCGTGGGCGAGGATTACGGCGAAGGCTCCTCGATCATGCAGGAGAGAAGCCACGCCTTCGCGATGAAGTCGCAGTTCTGGCTTCTGGACCCGCGCCCGAACCTGCCTTGCATCACCAAGGCGGTGAAGGACGGGTTCGAGCTCTCCGAGGCGTCGAACACCCCCGTCATGCTGATGGTCCGCATCCGGTCCTGCCACGTCACCGGCAGCTTCCAGACCCGCGACAACCAGCGGCCCAAGCTTTCCGTCAAGGACGCGCTCTCGAACCCGCAATCCGATTTCGCCCGCGTCGTCCTGCCACCGATGTCCTTCGCGCACGAGCAGGACAAGATCAGGAACCGCTGGCCAAACGCCGAGAAGTTCATCCGCGACCGCAAGCTGAACGAGGTCTTCGGGCCATCGACCGCACCCGTGGGCATTGTCCTGCAGGGGGGCATGTACAACGGCGTCATCCGGGCGCTGCAGCGGCTGGGGTTGGCGGACATCTGGGGCAACACCGAGGTGCCCCTCTACGTCCTGAACGTGACCTACCCGCTGATCTCCTCGGAATTCCTGGAGTTCTGCGACGGCAAGGACCAGGTGCTGGTGATCGAGGAAGGCCAGCCAGAGTTCATCGAACAGCAGTTGTCCACCTTCCTTTACCGCGCGGGGTCCAGCGTGAAGCTGCGCGGCAAGGGCATCCTGCCGATGGCAGGCGAATACACCGGGCAGGTGATGCTCGACGGGATCGCGGCCTTCCTGAAGGAAGCCGCACCCGACATGCTTCCCGCACTTGTTCGCGCGCCGAACGAGGACAGGCCGAAGATTCCGGACCTGACCAAGACCGTCCCGATCCGCCCCCCCGGCTTCTGCACCGGCTGCCCCGAACGCCCGATCTTCGCCGCGATGAAGCTGGTGCAGAAGGAGACCGGCAAACTACAGATCAGCGCGGACATCGGCTGCCACCTCTTCGGCTCACTGCCGCCCTTCGAGATCGGTGGCGCAACGATGGGCTATGGCCTCGGCCCCGCGGCCAACGCCGCTTTCGACGGGGGCGGGGAACGCCGCCCGGTGTCGATCATCGGCGATGGCGGGTTCTGGCACAACGGGTTGTCGTCCAGCTTCACCAACATGGCCTTCAACAAGTCCGATGGCGTCGCGGTGATCGTCGACAACTACTACTCCGCCGCGACGGGCGGTCAGGACATCATGTCCAGCCGCGCCGACAACCCGACGAAGGCCACCAAGCACCCGATCACCAAGGCGCTGAAGGGCATCGGGATCGACTGGGTCCGGCAGGTGGACCGGACCTATGACGTGGGCCACATGCGCGACGTGCTGCGCGAGGCGCTGACGACCGACACTCCCGGCCCCAAGGTCATCGTCGCCTCGTCGGAATGCATGTTGAACAAGCAGCGGCGCGAGAAGCCCCTGGCCGCAAAGGCCATCAAGGAAGGCCGCCGGGTCGAGGCCCCCCGCTTCGGTGTCGATGAGGACGTCTGCACCGGCGACCACGCCTGTATCCGCCTGTCCGGCTGCCCTTCGCTGTCCCTTAAGAAACTGGACGATCCGCTGCGGGATGATCCGGTGGCGTCGATCGACCAAAGCTGCGTCGGCTGCGGCAACTGCGGCGAGGTGGCGGATGCCGCCGTCCTCTGCCCGTCCTTCTACCGCGCCGACGTGGTGCACAACCCGTCGAAATGGGAGGCAAAGATGGCCGCCTTTCGGGCGAAAGTCATCGGCTGGCTGCAAGCCCGCCGCGCCGCGCGTCGGCTGGACTTCGGGGGCACCGCATGACGCTGCACGAAACCATCGGCGGTGAACTTGGGTTGAAACAGGCCGACCCGCGTCTCTCCGGGATCATCAAGCTCGCCATCCTCGCCGTCGGCGGCCAGGGCGGCGGTGTGCTGACCGGCTGGATCGAGGACTTGGCCCGGTCGCAAGGCTATGCCGCACAGGCGACCAGCGTGGCGGGCGTCTCGCAGCGCACCGGGGCTACGGTCTACTATGTCGAGATGGCCCCGCAGAAACCGGGCGAGCCGGTGCCGGTCTTCTCCCTCATGCCCGCGCCGGGCGACGTCGACATCATGATCACCGCCGAGATGATGGAGGCCGGCCGCGCCATCATCCGCGGCTTCGTCACGCCGGACCGGACCACGCTCATCACCTCCACCCACCGCGCGCTGGCGATGTCGGAAAAGATGGTCCCCGGGGACGGTATCGCCTCCTCCGAGGAAGTCATGGCCGCCGCCGGGATCGCCGCCCGCCGCGTCATCGCCGCCGACTTCGACGCGCTGGCGGTCAAGAACGGCTCGGTCATCTCCGCTTCGCTTTTCGGCGCGCTGGCCGCGGCCGGAGTCCTCCCCTTCCCGCGTGAGGCCTTCGAGGCCGCCATCCGGGCAGGCGGCAAGGGTACGGAAGCCTCGCTGAAAGCCTTCGCCACCGCCTTCGACACCGCCGCAAATCCGACGCCAGAGGCCGCGCCTGCCCCCCAGACCAAGCCCGAACCGACGGTCCAGGGTCCTGCCCGGCTGATGGCCGAATGGAACCGCCTGACCGCCCGCGTCGCAGCCCTGCCCGCACCGGTGGCCGAACTGGCGCTTCCCGGCCTGCGCAAGGTGGTGGAGTTCCAGGACCTCCGCTACGGGTCGGAATACCTGGACCGCCTCGCCGGGGTCATGGCGCAGGATGATGTCGTCCACGGTTGGGTCCTGTCCCGCGAGGCCGCGAAATACATCGCCAATGCAATGGCCTACGACGACATCATCCGCGTGGCCGACCTGAAGACCCGAGCCCGCCGCTTTGACCGGATCCGCAGCGAAATGCGGGTGAAGGAGACGAACGTCCTTCAGCTGACCGAGTTCTTCCACCCCCGCGCGCAGGAAATCCTCGGCATGTTCCCTGCCCGGCTTGGCGCGCGGCTGGAGGCCGACCCCAAGTGGATGGCCCGCCTCACCCGCTGGTTCGACAAGGGCCGCCGGCTGCGGACCGACAGTCTGCCCGCATTTGTCACCCTCCATATCCTGGGCGGCATAAAGGGCTGGCGCCGCCGCACGCTGCGTCACGCACAGGAACAGGCGCACCTGACCCGCTGGCTGGAGACGGCCTTGGCAGAAGTGCCGCGCAACTACGACCTTGCCGTCGAGTTGATCCGCTGCCGCCGACTGATCAAGGGCTACTCCGACACCCACGTCCGCGGCTATGCCAAGTTCGACCGGGTGCTCGCGGCGACGGCGAGGATCGCCACCCGCGATGACGCCGCCGACTGGTGCCGTCGCCTGCGCGAAGCCGCCCTGCAGGACGAAGAAGGCAAGGCGCTGGACGGCGCAATCCGCACCATCGACAGCTTCGCCTAAAGAAAAGGGGGCCGCAAAGCCCCCTTAATCGTCCGATGAGTGGACACGTCACTCGGCCAGCGCCCGATACCCGCCGTTCCAGTAGACCAGCGCCCCTGCCCCGGGAGTGACCCGGATTGCCCGCACCCGACCGATCAGGATCGTATGCGTCGCCCGGTCGATCATCTCTTCGACCGTGCAGTCGAAGGCCGCCGCCGCGCCCTTCAGAAGCCGCGCGCCGGTGACCGCGGTTTCCCACTCGGCCCCCTCATAGCGCGCGGCCCCCTTCACGCCGCCGAAACCCGAGAACCGCTCCGCCACCGGCTGATGGGCCGCGCCAAGCGAGGACCAGCCGAACCGGCCATAATTCACCAGCAGCGGATGGGCAGAGGCGGTGCGGTTCACACAGGCCAGAAGAAGCGGTGGGTCCGCCGAAAGCGAAATGGCCGAGGTCACGACCAGACCCGAGGCGTCGTCGCCATCGCCCACGGTCAGCACACTGCAATTGCCCACGAAGGCGCGCATCGCATCGCGGAATTCCTTCGCGGTCGGTTCCTCGGTCATGTCCTGTCCTTACCTGATCCCGGCGGCCGCCAGCTTCGGCAGCACCGTATCGCGGAAATAGGGGAACTCCTCGACATAGTCGACGAAGGACAGCGTCGTCCCCGCAAAACCCGCGGCATGAAGCTTCAGGATGCCCTCTGCCACCTGGTCGGGCGTGCCGATCAGCGGGAAGCCCCCGTGGCCCAGAGCGAAGAGGTGCTTGATCTGCGCCAGCAGGTCATGCGGGAAGCTGTGGGCATGGGCGAACTGCAACCGCACCAGGTTGTCCACCGCATCGGTATCCGCATTCTCGACCGCCGTGTAATCCGCATAGGCCTTGGCCTCGGCCTCGGTCGGGCGACAGATGACGTGGGAGAAGGTCAGCACGTTGACGTCCCGCCCCTTGGCCTTTGCCTGCGCCTTCAGATCCGCAATCTCCGCCTTCGACCGCTCCAGGTCGATCGCCGGGGTGAACAGGAAGTTGGCGTTGTCCGTCGCGAAGCCCCGCCCCTGCGGGCTGCCCGCCGCGTTGATGATCGGCACCGAGCCGCGGATCGGCTTCGGATCGCCCTTCACGCGCTTTGCCTTGAAGTAGGTCCCGTCCCAGTCGAAATGCTCGTCCGAGGTCCAGAGCCGCCGCACCAGGTCGAACCACTCCTGCGCATAGGCATAGCGGGTCTCGTGGTCGTCGGGCAGCGTCAGACCCAGCGCCTCGTATTCCGGCTTGTTCCAGCCCGCCACGATGTTCAGCCCCGCGCGCCCGTGGCCGATCTGGTCGATGGTCGCCATCTGCTTGGCCACCACGACCGGGTGATTGGCCGCCGTGTGGATCGTGGCGAAGACCGCGATGTTCTTCGTCGCCGCCAGTAGACCTGCAGCCCAGGTCATCGTCTCCAGCACGCCGCCGTGGAAATCCGTCTCGCCGCCGTAGCCGATCCAGCGGGCAATCGGCAGCATGAAGTCGATGCCGGCCTCGTCCAGCATCTGCGCCAGCTTCAGGTTGTTGTCCCAGCTGTTGACCCAGCGCTCCGGCGCCTTGGTCGGGGTCATCCCAGAGGAACAGTTGGTGGAAAAGGTGCCCAGGCGAAAGCGATCGCCCGAGAGCATCGGGTGTTGCGGCATGATGAACTTCCCTGTTTCAGTTTTGCTGATATTTTATGTTTGAAACTCTATCGTAAAATCCATTTGCGTCAACGGTTCAGTGAAGCCATGTTCGGGTAGGGAAGGGGACCAGAAATGCCCGGGAAATCACTGGAAAATCCGAAGGATGGTCCGACGCGGGGCCTTGACTGGCACTGGCACCTGGCCCAGGGCCCAGCCGAGGTCGACACGACCGAGCTTGAGTTTGCCCTGATGCGCACCTTCGAGGGATTCGGGCGCTGGCAGTCCGAATGCCTCGCCTCGGTCTGCGATCTGGCCGCGACGGGGCCCGAAAATGCGCTTCTGCACATCATCCGGATGAACGAGCGGCCGAAGACGATCAAGGACCTCGCCCGGCTGACCAACCGCGACGACGTGCCGAACATCCAGTACAGCCTGCGCAAGCTGATCGGCGCGGGCCTGGTCCTGCGCAAGGGGGCGGGGCGGTCCGGCGTCACCTACGAGGTGACCGACGAAGGCCGCCGCGTCACAGACGACTACGGCGCGGTGCGGCGGCGGCTTCTGATCCAGGCGGTCACCAGTGTCCCCGGTTTCTCGGAACGGTTGGCGGACGCGACACGGACGCTCAACCTCTTGTCGGGCATCTACGAAGAGATCTCTCGCGTCGCCGCCACTCACCGGCGTGGCTAGTGCCGATGCGAAAGCCGGTCGTGCGACCTCTCAGGCCAGCGCAGGCCGGCCCATCGCGCCCTGCGGCCGGTCCAGACGCCGGTGCAACTCCTTCGCCACACGGGCATAGCGCCCCGGTTTGACCGGCATCTGCCATTCGATGAACCGCTGCATCGGGCCGATGGAAAGGTTCATGTCCCCCAGCAGCTCGTCGATCTGGTGCATCGAGAAGGGGATGATGTTGGTCCCCCGCGCGTGCTTGCCCTCGGTCCGCGCCTCCATCCACCGCAGGCGGTGGTCGGTGGCCTCGCGCTGTGCCTGCTCTGGCGGCAGCTGAAGGGCCCCGGCCAGGTAGGACGCGATCCACAGCGCCCCCATCTCGGCCGACAGGGGCGAGAAGAAGGACGAGTTGTAGCCGTTGAACGCGAGGTTCCTCACCCCCGTCGGCAGGATGCAGCGGTAAAGCCGGAAGTTGCCGCGGTCGTCCATGATCCGCGCCTGCAGGTCCGCGTCCAGGAACGGCACCTCCTGCCGCCAGCCGGTGCCGCAGATCACGATGTCGGCAGGGATCTTCTCGCCCGTCTTCAGCAGCGCAAAGCGCCGCTTGCCCTCGACGATCAGCTGGTCGATGGCGGTGTCGCGCTTGATCGCGATCCGCCCGCTGGCGACCAGATCGAAGAACCCGTCGGTCACCAGCGACACGGTGGACCGCGCGATCCGCTCGAAGGACCCGCGCGGCAGGGCGCCCAGCTTCTTCAGCTTCAGTTGCCTGGTGATCACCGACTGCACCGACCCCAGCATCGAGTTGCGGACCGGCTTCCCCGCGCCATGCAGGAACTTCTCCACCCCCTGCAGCCGGATATAGGGGAACAGCCCCTCGCCCATCCGGGTCAGGAACAGGTACTTGTAGTTCAGGACCCCGGCGAGCTTCTTCGGCATCTTCCAGATCAGCTCGCGCGCGACGACGGTCATGCTGGCGGCTGCATCGACCAGCCCCACGGCCACGTCGCAGGACGACTTGCCGTAGCCGATCACCACCACATGCTTGCCGCGGGCGTCGTCCAGCTTCAGGAACTCTGACGAATGGCAGATCGTGCCGCCCGCCGCCTTGAACTCATCCGCGCCGGGAAAGTCGGGCACTGCAGGGGCCGAGAAGATGCCGTTGCAGATGGTCAGGAAATCGAAGCTGTCCGACTGTTCCGGTTGGCCCTGGGGCTGGAACGTCACCGTCCAGCGCCCGTCCGCCTCCTGCCGGGCATGGGTGACGGGAGTGGAAAGCCGGATCAGCGGTTTCAGGCGGAACTGCTCGGCATAGTCGTTCAGGTAGGCCTGCACCTCATGCCCCGACGGCCATTCGGGATACTGCTTCGGCATCGGAAAGTCCGAAAGGCAGTAGGTGTCCTTGCCGTTCTGCGTGCTGACGCCGGGGTAAAGCCGCGTCTTGCTCCAGACCCCGCCGACGTCATGGACCTTCTCGAACACGGTCACGTCATGGCCGAAGTCGCGCAGGTGGCGGGCGGTGGTCAGGCCGGCGAAACCGGCCCCGATGATGGCGATCTTCATGGGCTCTCTCCGGGTTCAGGACATCAGCAGGGGAATGGCAGGCTCGGCCCGTTCCGGACCCATCGCGGTGTATCCGCCGTCGACGCGGATATCGGTTCCGGTGATGAAGCTGGCTTCGTCCGAACAGAGGAACAGCACCGCCGAAGCGACCTCCTCGGGGTTCGCGACCCGGCCCAGAAGATGAAACGGCGCGGCCACGGAGTCGGTCTTTGCGCGGTTGCCGTTGGTCAGCTGGTCCATGATGTTCGACCAGGTCCAGCCGGGGCTGACCGCGTTGACCCTTATTCCCTTCGGCGCAAGGTCCATCGCCTGGTTGCGCGTCAACTGCAGGATCGCGGCCTTCGACACCGGGTAAAGCCATCGCCCCGTCTGCGCCACCCGCGACGAGATCGACCCGAAGTTGACGATGGCCCCCCGGTTCTTGGCCAGCTCGTCCTCGGCCGCCTGCATCAGCATGACCGAACCCACCAGGTTCACGTCCAGGCTCTCCAGCCACTCTGCCCTTGTCGAGGCCGCGCCGTTGTCCAGGTAGGAACAGGCCACGTTGACCAGGAAATCGATCCGGCCGAACCGGTCCTTGGTCGCCGCGACCAGCGCCGCGATCTGTGCGTCGTCGCGCAGGTCGCAGTGCTGGAACCCGACGCCTTCCGCGAATCCCCCGCCCTCGGCGATGTCGGCCACCATGACCTTGGTGCCAGCCGCCACGAAGGCATCGACCACCGCGCGCCCGATCTTGGTGCAGCCACCCGGAACGATGGCAACCTTTCCCTGCAACCCGCGCATCGCGTCCTCCCCAGAACTCGTTTGAATTTGAAGGAATTCTGGCCGACCCACCGTGCAGGTCTATCCGCCCCGCGCGTCCACTATCCGGAAAACGAAAAAATCGGCACCGGACCGCGCCGGATCGCCGCAGGGCGTGTTAGCCTTGGTGGCGAAAGGCCAGGGCCGGATGACCAGACCGCTGCTGCGCAACCACACGCTCTTCCGCTCACGCGACCTTGACGAGGCGCGGGAACGGGTCGCCGCCGTCTTCTGCCCGCACCGGCTGGAGACGCTGGGGGCCCGCAGCCGTTTCGACGCCTGCCACCACCATCTTCCGGGCGAGCGGCTGTCGCTCAACTACATCGAATACGGGGCGCGGACCCTGATCGCCCCCGGTGAACTGGGAAACTTCTACCTTCTGCAGATCCCGCTCGACGGTGGGGCCGAGATCTCGAACGGGCACCAGACCTACCTGTCCACCCCCGACCGCGCCGCGATCCTGAATCCGCACCTGCCCACCCGCATGACCTGGGAGGAAGGCACCCGGCAGGTGCTTGTCCAGATTTCGCGTCGGGCGATGCAGGACCACCTTGCCGCCCAGCTTGGCGGGCCCTCCGACCGGCCGCTGACCTTTTCGGGGCCGCTCGACATCTCCAGCGGCCCGGGTGCAGCGCTCCGCCGGCTGGTCATGTGGCTGG
>Ga0208243_1000275_pt1 | contig 35132 bp, 35 predicted proteins | sample Subbio2Aug_QV12A_FD_184826 | JGI IMG/M metagenome (GOLD analysis project Ga0208243, IMG submission 184826) | Serpentinite rock and fluid subsurface biosphere microbial communities from McLaughlin Reserve, California, USA - CR12Aug_QV12A (SPAdes) | ecosystem: Environmental > Terrestrial > Deep... | reverse complement strand
AGCCCGCGCGGAAAGGCGGCGCGGATCATGGCGGCCTCGCCTTCTGCAATCGCGGGGGCAGCGGGGCCGAGCTTGGCCGTGGCCAGCACCCATTCGCGCAGGATACGGTCGGAAAAGACCGGCTGGTAAAGCCCCGCCTCGCCCGCACCCTGCAGGATCTCGCGCAGGATCGTGGGATAAAGGACGCAGGCGTCGAGGACGGCCTTCATCCGTCCAGCCGGAAGGCCAATGCCTTCAGGTAGGAGCTTTCTGCCAGTTGCGGCAGGACCGGGTGGTCGGGGCCGGCAAAGCCCGTGTGGATGATCTGCCCGCGCCGCCCTGCCCGGCCGATCCCGCGGGAGGAGGCATTGCGGAAGGCCTGCAAGTCGGCCGCATGGCTGCAGGAGCAGAGAACGAGGTAGCCCCCCGGCGCGACCAGCGGCGCGGCAAGGCGCGCGATCCGTTCGTAGGCGCGCAACCCCGACTCCAGCGCCGGTTTGGCAGGCGCAAAGGCCGGGGGATCGCAGATGACGAGGCCGAATCGTGCGCCCTCGGCACCTAGCGCCTCCAGCACCTCGAAGGCGTCACCCTGCCGGGTGGCGAAACGGTCGGCGAAATCCGAGGCCGCGGCCCCCTGCCCCGCCAGCGCCAGGGCCGCGGCCGAGGCATCAACGGCCAGCGCGTGTTCCGCCCCGCCCGCCAACGCCGCAAGGGCAAAGCCGCCAACGTGGCTGAAGACGTCCAGTACCGTCGCGCCCCGGGCAAGACGGGCGGCAAAGGCGTGGTTTTCCCGCTGGTCGAAGAAGAGGCCCGTCTTCTGCCCGCCCATCAGGTCGGCCATGTAGGTCGCGCCGTTCATCGGGACCGGAATAGGCCCAGTTGGGGCTGCCCCGTGGATCACCGCCATCTCTTCGGCCAGGCCCTCCAGCCCGCGCGCGCGGCCCGAGCCGTTCTTGATCACCGTGGCCACGCCCGTGACGGCAACCAGTGCCGCGACAAGCGCGGGCAGATGTGCCTCGGCCCAGGCGGCGTTGGGCTGGATCACCGCGACATCGCCGAACCGGTCGATCACCACGCCCGGAAGCCCGTCGGATTCCGCATGGACAAGGCGGTAGAAGGGCTGCGGATAAAGCCGGGACCGGTGGGCCAGAGCGCGACCAAGGCGGCCCTCGAACCAGGACTGGTCCAGCACGGCCTCGGGGTCGCGGTCCAGCATCCGGGCGATGATCTTCGACTTGACGTTGACTGTCACCAGGCCCAGCGGGCGCCGCTCACCATCCTCCAGGACGGCAAGCGCGCCCGGCGCCAGCCCTTGTGTCCGCCGGTCGGTCACCAGCTCGTCGGCATAGACCCAGGGGAAGCCGTGGCGGATGGCGCGCGCCTCGGCCTTCGGTTTCAGCCGGACGACCGGATATGCCCGGTCCTGACCTTCATCCTGTGACATACTGACCCCTTGGCGCCGGACGTTCCATAGCGCCCGCATATCCGCTTTCGCTCCCGCCCGGAAGGTCGCTTCATCCCCGAGGGCCGCCAAGATCGGACCGACAGGGGCTGGGCGTCTGGAAGAGGGTCAGCCCTGACCGAACGCTGCGGCCGGGGCGAGGTCAATCGGCAGTGGCGAGGTGGTAGGCGGCTGCGCGATCCGGGGCCTTGGAAACCGTGGCCGTGTCCGCAATGGACTGCGGCGCAGCGAGAACCATCGCGGCACCAAGGACGCACATGGCTGCGGCGGGGACGAGGATGGACATCTTCATTCGTGACTCTCCGGCTTACAGGTCAGATGCCTTGTGATGCCACGGGTCCTTGTTGGCGCTTGGGCAGGGATCAGATAAGATTGGGCAAACATTCGGGCTTTCCTGTGCCGATTGTTCACGTTTCGCCGCCACCGGCCTGCTGCCCGCAGGATTGTGACATCGCGGCCCGCAAATGCGGGTTGTTAGCGCTAACAGGTGGTGGTATAGGCTGCCCGACATCATTCCGCAGGGACGTCCATGAGTTTGCACCCCACCATCGCCCGCGTGACCGACCGCATCCGCGCCCGCTCGCAGTCGACGCGGGGCCAGTATCTGGAGCGGATGGCACAGGCGATAGCGAACGGCCCGGTCCGCGCACATCTGAGCTGCGGCAACCAGGCCCACGCCTATGCGGCGATGGGTCCGGCGAAAGCGGCCCTGGTCGAGGCAAAGGTGCCCAACCTCGGGATCGTGACGGCCTACAACGACATGCTGTCGGCGCATCAGCCGTTCGAGCGCTATCCGGACCTGATCCGCGCGGCCTCGGCAAAGGCGGGGGTGACGGTGCAGGTCGCGGGTGGTGTGCCGGCAATGTGCGACGGGGTCACGCAAGGCCAGCCAGGGATGGAGCTGTCGCTCTTCTCGCGCGACGTGATCGCCCTGGCGGCGGGCGTGGCGATGAGCCACAACTGCTTTGACGCGGCCTTGTATCTGGGGGTCTGCGACAAGATCGTTCCGGGCCTGATCATGGCGGCGGCGACCTTCGGGCATATCCCGGCGGTCTTCGTGCCCGCGGGTCCGATGACGTCGGGCATTCCGAACGACGAGAAGTCGAAGGTGCGCAACGCCTTTGCCGAGGGCCGGGCGACGCGGGAAGAGCTGATGGCGGCCGAGATGGCCAGCTACCACGGGCCGGGGACCTGCACCTTCTACGGCACGGCCAACACCAACCAGATGCTGATGGAGGTCATGGGCCTGCACCTGCCCGGCGCAAGCTTCGTGAACCCGGGCACTCCCTTGCGGGAGGCGCTGACTGTGGCTGCGGTGGAGCGGGCAGCCGAGATCACGGCGCTCGGGAACGACTTCCGCCCGGCGGGCGAGATCCTGGACGAACGGGCATATGTGAACGGGATCGTCGGGCTGATGGCGACGGGCGGCTCGACCAACCTGGTGCTGCACATGCCGGCGATGGCGCGGGCGTCGGGCGTGCTCCTGGACCTGCAGGACTTCGCGGACCTCAGCGAGGCGGTGCCGCTGATGGCCAAGGTCTATCCGAACGGCCTTGCGGACGTGAACCATTTCCACGCGGCCGGCGGCCTGCAGTTCCTGATCGGGCAGCTTCTGGACGCAGGCCTTCTGCACCCTGACGCCAAGACCGTGGCGGGCGACGGGCTGGACGCCTACCGGCAGGAACCGGTCCTGGCCGACGGCCGCCTGACCTGGCGCGACGGGCCGCAGGCGAGCCTCAACGACAAGGTCGTCCGCCGAGCGGGCGATCCCTTCGCACCGCAGGGTGGTCTGAAGCTTCTGACCGGGAATCTCGGGCGTGGAGTGATCAAGGTCTCGGCCGTGGCGCCGGAACGGCATGTGATCGAGGCCCCGGCGCGGGTGTTCCACAGCCAGGAGGCGGTGAAGGCCGCCTTCAAGGCGGGGGAGTTCGTTTCGGACACCGTAGTCGTGGTCCGCTTCCAGGGACCCCAGGCGAACGGGATGCCGGAGCTTCATTCGCTGACACCGACCCTCTCGGTCCTTCAGGACCGGGGCTTGAGGGTGGCGCTGGTGACGGACGGGCGGATGTCGGGTGCCTCCGGAAAGGTCCCGGCGGCGATACACGTCGCGCCCGAGGCCGCCGCGGGTGGTCCGCTTGCGAAGCTGCGGGATGGCGACATCGTCCGGCTTGACGCGGTGGCGGGAACGCTGACTGTCCTCGCGCCCGATTTCGACAGCCGAACGCCGGTGGTGGCCGACCTCTCCGCCAACGAATTCGGGATCGGCCGCGAGCTTTTCGCCGCCTTCCGCCGCCATGCCGGCTCGGCCGACACCGGCGGCGCGCTCGTTCTCTGACCGGCGCACCCGGTCGCAAACCCGCTGCCTCCGGCGGGGATGTTTTAGCAAAGATGAAAGGAATGAGAGGGTAGGTTGACCGTGCGGTACAGGCGGGGACGCCGATGACCGCCAAAGGTGAAAGGCCCCCCGTCTCCCCCGGTGATCCGGCCCGAGATGGGGGTGCCAGCCCCGCTCCCCTTGCCCTTTCATCTTTGTCCAAATATCCCCGCCGGAGGCTCCCGCACCATCCACCCCCGCACCGCCGGGGCCTGAAGGAGCCGACATGACCCCCGCCCAGCAATCCGCCAAAGCCGCTGAGATTTGCCGCCTTGCCCCAGTCGTTCCCGTGCTGGTGATCGACGATCTGGCCCATGCCAAACCGTTGGCCCAGGCGCTGGTGGCGGGTGGGGTGCCCGCGCTGGAGGTGACGTTGCGCACACCCGTGGCACTGGATGCGATCCGGGCGATGGCGGAGGTTCCCGGCGGCGTCGTGGGTGCGGGGACGCTCCTGACCCCTGCCGATGTGAAGGCCGCGAAGGCGGCGGGGGCGACGTTCGGGGTTTCTCCGGGCGCGACGGACCGGATCATTGCGGCTTGCGAGGACGAGGGGCTGCCGCTTCTGCCGGGCGCCGCGACGGCCAGCGAGATCATGGTCCTTCTGGAGAAGGGCTACACGGTGCAGAAGTTCTTCCCGGCGGAACAGGCCGGTGGTGCGGCCTATCTGAAGTCGATCGGCTCGCCCATTCCGCAGGTCAAGTTCTGCCCGACGGGCGGCATCAGCCTGAAGATCGCGCCGGATTACCTCGCCCTCAAGAACATCCTCTGCGTCGGCGGCAGCTGGGTCGCCCCGAAGGACGCGATGGCCAGGGGCGACTGGGCCGAAATCACCAGGCTTGCCAGCGAAGCGGCCGCCCTGCCCCGCAGCGCCTAACCGCTGAGGTTCTGCCGCCCGATGCGCCCGCCGCGGCGGCGGGGAGCCTCGGGTGCGGTCAGGGCCTGATGCAGGACGGCTGTCATCGGGTGGTCGGGGTTCGGCCCGCCGTAGGTCGCGATCAGCGTGCGCACGGCATCCGCGACGGGCGCGCCAACGGGGATCGAGAGCGCCCAGTCCATGAAGATCGACCGGCATTCGCCCGGAGTTATCCCCTCGATCCGGTAGCTTTCCCGGACCAGTCCCTTCGGGTCCGCCTCAGCCAGTTCCATCGCCCGTCTCCCCATCCGCCGTCCCCACGAGCCGCGTCACGGCAGCCTCAGCGTCCATCACTGCCTTCTCCAGATCCCGCGCGAGCGTCCCGACATCCGCCGCGCCGGTCTCGCGCAACAGAAAGGCACGCCCACCCTCGCCAAGGCTCTCCCAGTCCAGCGCGCGCTCGCTGAGAAGCCGCGCGGCAGAATGCAGGCGCCACATCAGCCTGTAGGCAGAGGTCAGGGTCTGCATGTCGGAATCCGGCATGATGCGGCCTGCCGCCGAAGCAATCTGCCGCTCGACGCTGCGGGCGGGGCTTCCGGCGATCAGGGCGACGGTCTGGGCAGCCAGTTCGATGTCCATGATCCTGCCGGGGCCGTTCTTGGCGTCCCACGCCCCCTGCGCCGGTTTTGCCGCGGCCAGGCGCGCGCGCATGTCGGCCACATCGGGCTTCACCCGGTCGCCCTGCCCTTTCCGGGCCAGCAGTTCGCGACGGAAGGCCTCGACCTCGCCTGCGAGCGTCGGCTCACCGGCAAGCACCCGCGCGCGGGTGAGCGCCAGGTGTTCCCAGGTCCAGGCCTCGGTCTCCTGGTAGGTGGTGAAACTGTGGATGCTGGTCGCCACCGGCCCGGCGCGGCCCGAGGGGCGAAGGCGCATGTCGACCTCGTAAAGGCGACCTTCGGGCATCTGGGCGGTCAGGGCGGTGACGAGTGACTGGGTCAGACGCGAATAGTACGGGCGCGGCGCCAGGGGGCGCGGGCCATGCGACCCCTCTGACCCCTGGTCGTCGTAGATCACGATAAGGTCGAGGTCCGAGCCCGCATTCAGCCGCGCGGCGCCCATCGAACCCATCCCGATGACCACGGCCCCCCGCCCCGGCATTGCGCCGTGCTTGCGGGCAAAATCCCCGGTCACCTCTGACCAGATCACCTGCACCACGGCCTCGGCCAGATCGGCGTATTGCTTGCCGGCCTCGAACCCGTCGATCAGCCCGCGCAGGTGGTGGACGCCGACGCGGAAATGCCATTCCTTCATCCAGCGCCGCGCCATGTCGAGGCGGCCCTCGTAATCCGGTGCGGTGGCGATCCGTTGTCCGAGTTCGGCGCGCAGCGCGGCCGTGCCGGGCCAGTCCCCCCAGAAGCTGCCGCCGATCACGCCGTCGAGGACAGAGGCGTTCCGCGCGAGGTATTGCGCCAGCGCCGGGGCCGATCCGGCGATGTCGATGATCAGGTCGATCAGCGTCGGGTTCGCCTCGAAAAGCGCGAAGAGCTGGACCCCGGCGGGGAGCTTCGCGAGGAAGCCATCCAGCGCGCTGAGCGCCTCGTCCGGGTTCGCGGCGCGGGCCAGACCTTTCAGGAAGCGGGGGCGCAGGCGACGGAAGATGGCCTGCGCACGATCCGAGCGGAGCGCAGGGTAGCTTTCCCAGGCTCGCGTGATCTCCCGCGCCTTGTCTGACAGCTCCGGCCCCTCCTCGACCGCGCCGGGGGAGAAGAAGCCCTCGGTCAGGCGGTCGGTCCTTGCCAGCCGATCAAGGAGACCCGCCCGGAATTCGGCCTCGGTCTGGCCGCAGAAGGCGGCGATACGGGCGACGCCCTCCGGGCTGGTGGGCATCGAATGGGTCTGGGCGTCGTTGACCATCTGAAGCCGGTGTTCAACCTCGCGGTGGGCGCGGTAGAGGGTGGTCAGTTCCTCGGCGACTTCGGGCGGGACCCAGCCCTTCGCGGCCAGCGCGCCAAGGCCGCCGACGGTTGTGCGGTCGCGAAGCGAAGGGTCGCGGCCCCCGGCAATCAACTGCCGGGTCTGGGTGAAGAACTCGATCTCGCGGATGCCCCCTGCGCCAAGTTTCATGTTGTGGCCCTCGACCGTGATCGGGCCGTGGAGACCCCGGTGGTCGCGGATCCGAAGGCGCATGTCATGGGCGTCCTGGATCGCCACGAAGTCGAGGTGCTTGCGCCAGACGAAGGGTGTGAGAGCCTTCAGGAAGCGGTTCCCAGCCTGGAGGTCGCCGCCACAAGGGCGGGCCTTGATGTAGGCGGCGCGTTCCCAGGTGCGGCCCTCGGCTTCGTAATAGGCTTCGGCCGCGGCCATCGACAGGCAGACGGGGGTGACGGAGGCATCGGGGCGGAGGCGCAGGTCGGAGCGGAAGACATAGCCGTCGGTCGCGTCCGACAGGATCGCGGTCATCCGGCGGGTGACCTTGATGAAGCTCGCCCGCGCCTCCTGTTCCTCGCCGGGATAGCGGGTCTCGTCGAACAGGCAGATGAGGTCGATGTCGGAGGAATAGTTCAGCTCCCCCGCCCCCATCTTCCCCATCGCAAGGGCCACCATCCCGCCTGCGGTGGCGGCGTCGTCGGGCGTGGCGCCCGGGAGCTTGCCGCGGCGGATCTCCTCGGCGACGAGGGTGGTGAGGGAGAGATGGACGGCCTTGTCGGCAAGGCGGGTCAGGGCGCCGGTGACCTGTTCCAGCGGCCAGGCGCCGCCCAGGTCGCAGAGGGCCGCCAGGAGCGCAACACGACGTTTCGCTTCGCGAAGGGCCAGCGGCAGGGCCTCGACCGTGAGGCCGTCCAGGGCAGCGAAGGTGGCTTCCAACGCCACTTCGGGCGCCTCTGCCGCGTCGCGCAACCAGTCGGCCTCGCGCTGCATCAGCCCGCGGAGGTATGGGCTGCAGGCGGCGGTCGCTGCCATCAGCTCCATCACGGCAGGCGAAAAGCCGGGCAGCTCGGCGCGCAGGTCGGCGGCGGCGGCAGGGTCGAAGGGGATGGGCAGGCGGGTGATGCGGGCGGCAAGGGTCATGGGCGGACCTTGCTGCGGCGGGGCGGCAGGGTCAACGGTTGACCAGGGCAGGATGCGCCGTTTAGCTGCCGGAAAACCAGGGGGGCAGCATGTCGAAGTCGCTGGCACGGGTGGTGGCCGCCTTGAGGGCGGCGGGACTGGAGAGCGTTCCGGTCGAAGCCGGGGGCGAGATCCGCACGGCCGAGGCGGCCGCGGCGGATGCGGGCGTCACCGTGGACCAGATCGTGAAGTCGATCCTGTTCCAGGGGGAGAGCGGGCGGCTATTCCTGTTCCTGACGGCCGGCGGGAACCGGGTGGACCCGGCGACGGCCACGGCGCTTGCCGGCGAGGCGCTGTCGCGGGCCGAGGTGGAGGTGGTGCGCGCCGTGACGGGCTTTGCCATCGGCGGGGTCGCACCCTTGGGTCATCTGACCCCCTCGCCCACCTTCCTTGACCCCCGCCTGATGGACTTTCCCGAGGTCTGGGCGGCGGCGGGCACTCCGCGGCACATGTTCCGCATCGCGCCGGAGGACCTGGCCAGGGTCACCGGCGCGACCGTCGCCCGCTTCACCGGCTAGGCGGAAAACGGCCGGCCTATCAGCAGCCCATGTAAAGATTCTTCACATAGGCCCTTGCAAGGGTGCCAGACTGGAGCCATCTTTGCCCATGTGAAAAGCCTTCACATAACCTTGGAGACCCGCCGATGTACATGACGTCCGACACCGCCCGGCCTGGCGGGATCCTTTATCCGCTGCGCCGCGCCGAAGCCTGGCTCGACGCCCGCGGCAAGTGGGCCTGGATCGCCACGCTGGTCCTGGCCTTCATCTTTGTCTGGCCCGTGGGCCTTGCGCTTCTGGCCTACATGATCTGGGGAAGAAAGATGTTCTCACGCTCCTGCGGCCAGCGCCGCCACGCCACCGACCACTCCTGGGGCCGTCATGCGATGCGGGCCGGCCAGCCGACCGGCAACCGCGCCTTCGACGACTACAAGGCCCAGGCGCTGCGTCGCCTTGAAGAAGAGCAGGAGGCTTTCGAGGCCTTCCTGCAGCGGCTGCGGACCTCGAAGGACAAGTCCGAGTTCGACAGCTTCATGGACGAGCGCGCCAAGGCGACCGCTGCCCAGGATGCGGCCGAGGTGAAGCCCGAGACCGGGGCGCGGCCGGGCGAGTACTGACCGCCTGACGACGCGCTCCTGCCCCGCCCGTGTCCCCGCACGGGCGGGTTTTCCTTTTCCTGAAAGCGGCGCTTGGCGGATTGGATTTGCCTTGCTAGGCTTGCGGCCATTCCAACCCTTTGTCCAAGCAGATGCGCCACTCTCTTCCCCTGACGCCCCAGTTCTACGTGACGGCGCCGCAGCCCTGTCCCTACCTGCCCGGGCGGATGGAGCGGAAGCTGTTCACGGCTCTGCAGGGGGAACATGCGCAGAAGCTGAACGACACGCTGTCGAAGCAGGGCTTCCGCCGCAGCCAGAACGTGCTTTACCGCCCTTCCTGTGCGGAATGCTCCGCCTGCCTTTCGGCGCGGATCCGGGTCGCGGATTTCGAGCCGTCGCGGACACAGAAGAAGGTCCTGAAGCGGGCCTCGGCCCTGAAGCGCAACGCGACCAGCCCCTGGGCGACCGAGGACCAGTTCGCGCTCTTCCGCCGGTATCTCGACCACCGCCACGCAGATGGCGGGATGGCCGACATGGACATCTTCGAATTCGCGGCGATGATCGAGGAAACCCCGATCAAGAGCCGGGTGATCGAATACACCCGCCCGGCGACCGAGGGAGAGAAGGGCCGCCCGCTTTCGGCCGTCTGCCTGACCGATGTCTTCGACGACGGCCTCAGCATGGTCTACAGCTTCTACGACCCCGACCTCACCGCCTACAGCCTTGGCACCTATGTCATCCTTGACCACATCGCCATCGCGCGCGAGGCGGGGCTGCCTTACGTCTACCTGGGCTACTGGGTCCCCGGCAGCCGCAAGATGGGCTACAAGGCGGGGTTCTCGGCGCTGGAGATCTACAAGGGTGGCGAGTGGGTCCCGATGGGCGAGCCCTCGGACCATGCCGCCGACCTGCACCCCCTCTCGGTCGATCCGATCGCGGAACAGGTCGCGCGGATCAGCCTGCCCGATACCCGGCTTTGACCTTGCGCATCTCGGCCCTGGCGCTGGTGGTGCCGGATTATGACGAAGCGCTCGCATTCTACGTCGGCAAGCTGGGTTTCCGGCTGGTCGAGAACGTGGAACAGGGCCGCAAGCGCTGGGTGACGGTCGAGCCGCCGGGCGGAGGTGTGCGGCTGGTGCTCGCGCGCGCCGAGGGCGAGGCCCAGCGGGCTGCCATCGGCAACCAGGCGGGGGGCCGGGTGTTCCTGTTCCTTCAGACCGACAACTTTGCCCGCGACCATGCCGCGATGCTGGCCGCCGGGGTGGCGTTCGAAGAGGAGCCCCGGCACGAGGCCTATGGCAGCGTGGCGGTCTGGCGCGACCCCTTCGGCAACCGCTGGGACCTGATCGGCCCGCGCGCGGGCTGAGGTGGCGCCGGAATTTTCGAAAATTCCGGTGCGGAGCCTTTGCAGGCTCCCGTCCGATTTCTACGAAGAAATCGGCTAACCGCGCTGGCTGAGGACCAGTCCCACGGCCATCACCGCAAGCCCCAGCAGCCGGGTGCCGCTGACCGGGCGCGCGGCCAGGCCCATGAGACCCGTCGCGTCGATGACCGTCGAACTGACGATCTGCCCCATCAGCACGAAGAGGATCGCATTGCCCAGGCCGAAACGGGGAGCAACAAAGGTGATCGACAGCAGGTAGAAGACCATCAGGCAGCCGGCCAGGAACAGGACCGGCGGCTGGCCCGGGGCCTTGGCGAGCGCCGCGCCCTGCCCCGTCACCAGAAGCACCACCAGCGCCGTCACGAAGGCAACGGCACATAGCACCGCCCCCGCCGCAACTGGCGAGCCGATCCGCTGGCCCAGGGCAGCATTCAGCGCGGCGAGAAGCGGGATCCCCATCCCCGCCGCGAACATCAGCGCCGCATGGCGAAGGCCGTCACCCATTCGCCTTGGCCCTCGCCCGGTATTCCTCGACGGGCAGGCCACCAACTCCCCAGTCCTCAAGCGCCACCTCGTCGATGACCACCATCGTCGTTGCGGGGTTCTTGTTCAGTACGCGCTGCAGAAGCTCGGTGACGCCGGCGATAAGCTCGGCCTTCTGCGCGGGCGTGGCCCCCTCGCGGGTGATCTTGATGTTGACGTATGGCATTCTCGGCTCCTTTGGAAATGATCCACTTTTGATAGCACCCGCCCGCGCCCGTCCAGCCCATTCGGACCGGGTTACTTGCGGTAACGGACAGAATGGCCTATCTCGTGGGTTGGAAATCCGAAGGGTGCCCCATGACCCCGAAACAGCGGAAGAACCGGACCCCGCACCCGATGTGCCCGGTCTCGGACTGCGTGGCCTTCATCGGCGGGGCCTGGACGCCGAACATCATCTGGTATCTCTCCTCGGGCCCGCGCCGGTTCTCCGAACTGCGTCTCGACATCCCGCTCGTCTCGGCCAAGGTCCTGACCCAGCGGCTGCGCGAACTTGAGGAGCGGGGGCTTCTGTCGCGCGCGGTGATCGAAAGCTCTCCTCCGGCAGTGGAATATGCGCTGACCGAGCTGGGCCAGGAGTTCATGCCGGTGATCCGCGCCATCGCCGAGGTCGGCCAGCGGCTCAAGGCACGCTCGGTGGCCGCCTGACGCGGCGGAAATCGCCCCCGCGACGGTTGAGTTCTTGACGCATCCGTCTAGATTGGTCGCAAGTCTACCAGCACGTCGGGTTTTAACTGGCGGCATACATGGGGGGGTTTCATGCAGGCATTGCTTGCGATCACACGCGGCATCGACCGCGTGAATGCGTTCATTGGAAAGGCAGTCGTCTGGTTGATCCTGCTGGCGGTGCTGGTCAGCGCCGCAAATGCGGTCAGTCGCAAGCTGTTCGACCTGTCGTCTAACGCATGGCTTGAACTGCAATGGTACTTGTTCGGCGCGGCCTTCATGGGGGCGGCAGCCTACACGCTGCAACAAAACGAACATATCCGGATCGATGTCTTCTACGCCTCGCGCAGCCGCAGGACGCAGCACTGGATCGACCTGCTGGGCCATGTCTTCTTCCTTTTGCCGTTCACGGTGCTGATGGCCTGGCTCTTGTACCCCTACACCATCCAGGCCTTTGTCGGCGGACAGGTGTCTTCCAATGCCGGAGGCCTCATCATCTGGCCCGCGCGCGCGATCCTCTTGATCGGATTCGTCATGCTGGTCTTCCAGGCCATCGCCGAGATCATCAAGAAGATTGCCGTCATGCGCGGGTTGATGGAGGACCCCCACCCCTTCATCTCGGCGCAGGAACAGGCCCTGCAAGAAGTCGAGGAGCTGGCTGCCGAAGTTCATGCCACCACCGAGGTGAAGAAATGATCGAGCTCATCGCACACAACATGGCCCCGATCATCTTTCTCAGCCTGGTCGGGTTCCTGCTGCTTGGCTATCCGGTCTCCTTCTCGCTGGCCGCGAACGGGCTGATCTTCTTCGTCATCGGCGTCTGGCTTGCCCCCTATTCCAACGGCGAGATCACGCTGGACTGGCCGCTTCTCGGCACCATGCCGCAACGGCTTTGGGGGATCATCTCGAACGAGACCCTGTTGGCCATCCCCTTCTTCACCTTCATGGGGATCATCCTGGAACGAAGCGGGATGGCCGAGGATCTTCTGGACACCATCGGCCAGCTTTTCGGGCCGATCCGCGGGGGCCTCGCCTTTGCTGTGGTGCTGGTCGGCGCGCTCTTGGCCGCAACCACCGGTGTCGTCGCGGCTTCGGTCATCGCGATGGGCCTGATCTCGCTGCCGATCATGCTGCGCTATGGGTACGACCGGCGGACGGCGACCGGCGTCATCGCTGCCTCCGGCACGCTGGCGCAGATCATTCCGCCGTCGCTGGTGCTGATCATCCTGGCCGACCAGCTCGGCCGGTCGGTGGGCGACATGTATCAGGGCGCAATCGTCCCCGGTCTGATCCTGACGGGCATGTACCTGGGTTACATCTGCATGATCGCGATCTTCCAGCCGCACAAGGTGCCCGCCCTGCCACCCGAGGCGCGGACGCTGGGCGGGGGCGTGACCTCGCTTGTGGTCGCCCTCGCTGCAGGCTGCGCCATCGGCTACGTCGCCCATTACATCTGGTATGAGGACTGGGGTGCGAATGCCGACGTGCTGGGCGCCACCATCGCCACGCTGGTGATCTACTTCTACGCGCTGACCGACCGCTATATGGGCATCAACCTGCTCTCGCGGCTGGCGCAACAGGTGATCATGGTGCTGATCCCGCCGCTTGCGCTGATCTTCCTGGTGCTGGGCACGATCTTCATCGGACTGGCCACACCCACCGAGGGCGGCGCGATGGGTGCGGTCGGCGCAATGATCCTGGCCTGGGCCAAGGGGCGGTTCAAGCTGCCTACCCTGCAATCGGCCCTGATCGCCACCACACGGCTTTCGGCATTCGTGATCTTCGTGCTGATCGGCGCGCGGATGTTCAGCCTGACCTTCTACGGTGTGAACGGCCATGTCTGGGTCGAGGAACTCCTGACCGCCGTGCCGGGGGGCCAGTACGGCTTCCTCTTCGTCGTCAACCTGATCATCTTCGTCCTTGGCTTCTTCCTCGATTTCTTCGAGATCGCCTTCATCCTGATCCCGCTGCTGATCGCCCCTGCGCAGACGCTGGGGATCGACCTGATCTGGCTGGGGGTCATCATTGGGGTGAACCTGCAGACCTCGTTCCTGACGCCGCCCTTCGGCTTTGCGCTGTTCTACCTGCGCTCGGTCGCGGCAAAGGTGCCTTACCTGGACAAGATCACCGGCAAGAAGATGGACGGGATCAAGACCGGCGAGATCTACAAGGGCGCGATCCCCTTCATCTGCATCCAGGTGTTGATGATCTTTGCAGTGGTCCTCTTCCCGCAGATGGTGATGCACTACAAGGGGCCGGTGGTGGACCCCTCGACCGTCGAGATCAAGGTGCCCACACTGCAACCCCTGGCACCTGGCGGCGGTCTGCCTGGCCTTCCGGGTGCGCCTCAACTGGGTGCTCCCAACCTTGGTGGCACTGCGCCGGCCGAGGGTACGGCGCCCGCGCCGGGAGGCCTGCCGACCCTGCCCGGTGCGCCGCAGCTTGGTGCCCCGGTCGTGAACCCCTGACCCAACGAAGAAGGCCCCGGATCGCTCCGGGGCCTTATCGATCTGCCGATGCAGAGGGCGTTAAAGCTTGCCCGCCTGCTGTTGCGTCATCATGAAGACGTCGTAGTTGTATTCGCTGATCTGCGCCCAGAGATAGGCGTCCTTCTTGAAGGCCGACTGGCTTTCGTGGATCTTCTTGAAGGCCGCATTCGTTGCGCTGATCTCGGCATAGGTCGCGTTCGCCGCATCGAAGGCTGCAGCCAGAACATCAGCCGGCATCGGACGCAACTGGGTGCCATTGGCCACCAGCGACTTCAGCGCCGTCGGGTTCTTCCAGTCATAGTTGGCCATCATGTTGGAGTTGGCCGCTTCGCAGGCCGACCGCATGATCGCCTGGTACGACGGCGTCAGCTCGTTCCACTTGGCAAGGTTGATCATCGACGACAGCGTCGGGCCACCTTCCCACCAGCCGGGATAGTAGTAGAACGGCGCCACCTTGTAGAAGCCAAGCTTCTCGTCGTCATAGGGGCCGACGAACTCGGCCGCGTCGATCGTGCCCTTTTCCAGCGACGGATAGATGTCACCGCCGGCGATCTGCTGCGGCACGACGCCCAGCTTGGCGATGATCGAGCCGCCGAAGCCGCCGATCCGCATCTTCAGGCCCTGCAGGTCCGCGACCGAGTTGATCTCCTTACGGTACCAGCCCGCCATCTGCACGCCGGTGTTGCCGCAGGGCAGATAGTGCAGGCCACGGGCCGAGTTGAAGAATTCGTTCAGCATGTCGATGCCGCCGCCGTGATACAGCCAGCCGTTCATCTGACGGTAGTTCAGGCCGAAGGGCACCGTGGTCCCAAGCGCGTTCGTCGGGTCCTTGCCCCAGTCATAATAGGCAGCGGTGTGCGCCATTTCGACCGATCCGGCCGCAGCCGCCTCGGCCGCTTCCAGCGCGGGCACCAGTTCGCCGCCCGGGAAGACCTGGATCACGAACTTCCCGTCCGTGGCCTCGGAGACATATTTCGCCATCGTCTCGGCCGCGCCGTAGATGGTGTCGAGCGACTTCGGGAAGCCCGAAGCGCAACGCCAGGTGATGGTCGGCGACTCTTGGGCGATGGCCGGTGCGGCCAGCGTTGCCGCCCCGGCGGCAGCGACGCCACCGATCGAGGCCTTGGTCAGAAACGAACGTCTATCCATGCAGTGCTCCTCCACTGTGTTGCCCCGTTTCGCATCTCTAACGGATCTACGGGATTGCAGTGACATAGACCCTATTTCCCGTCCTGCAAGATAGGAACCCCAAACCTCGCGTTAAGCGCGCATTCTTTCTGCCAGACACGCCCTCAGGACGAGCAGCCTTGGCAAATCCGGCGCAATGCGCAGACTGGAGGCGGGCACGACGGAGGCACCGATGTTCAGCTATGTTTCGCTTGGCACCCGCGACCTGTCGCGCGCGATGCGCTTCTACGATGCGGTGCTTGCGCCCCTCGGCCACACCAGGGTCGAGGATTACGACCCCGAGGACCGTTCGGCCGCCTGGGGGCTGGACGATCCCGGACCGCACCTGTGGGTGACCCAGCCCTTTGACGGTGCCCCCGCCACGCCCGGCAATGGGACGATGGTCAGCTTTCTGGCTGAAAACCGGGCGGCCGTTGTCGCATTCCACGCCGCCGCACTGGCGCATGGTGGAACGGACGAGGGCGCGCCAGGCCTGCGCCCGCAGTATGGCACACATTTCTACGCGGCCTATGTTCGCGACCCCGACGGCAACAAGCTGAACGCGGTCTGTTACCGCCCCGAACCGCGCTCCGGCACCGCTTAGGCAAATCGGCGCGAGTTCCGCCGAAATCGACGCTGCCGCCCTTGCAATCCGCCGCCGCGACACAACCTTCCGGGAAAGTCCAATCGGGGGCATCCTGTGACCTATCTGTTGTTTGTTGTCGGCCTCGTCATCCTTGTGACGGGGGGAGAGTTCCTTGTGCGCGGTGCCTCGTCCATCGCCCGCGCCTTCCACCTGTCGCCCTTGCTGATCGGGCTGACCATCGTCGGCTTCGGCACCTCGGCCCCCGAGCTGATCGTCTCGGTTCAGGCCGCGCTGGCGGACCAGCCGGGCATCGCCATCGGCAACGTCCTGGGCTCGAACATAGGCAACGTTCTCCTGATCCTGGGCGTCTCGGCCCTGATCGCCCCGCTGATCATCCCCGGACGGAAACTCTGGCGCGACCTTGCGTTCATGCTTGCGGCGACGGCAGCCATCTGGGTGATGCTGCTCGACGGGCAGGTCACGCGGGTGGACGGTCTGATCCTTCTCGCGGGGCTTGCCGCCTTCCTGACCGTTGCGTTCGTCGCGGGCAGCGGTCATCCCCCGGAAGGTGGTACCGAAACCTTCGGACCAAGCTGGCGACCCTGGGTGATGACCGGCGCGGGTCTGGTGGCCCTGGTGATCGGCGCGCGTTTCCTGGTGGACAGTGCCACCACCATCGCCCGGGACTTCGGCATCTCGGAAGCGGTGATCGGCCTGACCATCGTCGCCGTCGGCACTTCTCTGCCCGAGATGGCAACCAGCGTCATCGCCGCCTTCCGCAAGCACACGGAGATCTCGGTCGGCAACATCGTGGGGTCGAACATCTTCAACATCTTCGGCATCCTCGGGGTCACCGCGCTGATCGCGCCGATCCCGGCCGAGGCGCGCTTCGCCGCCATCGACATGTGGTGGGTCGCGGCCTCCTCGCTGGGGCTGGCGGTCGTGGCCTTCGCCCTGGGCGGATTGCCGCGGATCGCCGGGGCCGGGCTGCTGACCGCATATGCGGCCTATGTCTGGTTCATAGCGTGATGGGATTCGCCCGGCGCTTGTCGGAAAGTTGCGCGGCGCGGCATCGCGCCGCAACAAAAGTTCAATTTTGCCGGCGTCAGGCGACATTTTCGTATTGCAAATCCGGTTGACGCCCGGCATATCCGCTCCTACCTTACCGACCGAAACGTCAAGGGTGGTCCGAATGGCCAGACTTCTTGTCATCGTAGGAAGGACGCGCATGGGCCGGTGACGGTTGACCATAGTGGTTCCCATGCGCCCCCGAAGGAAACTCCGGGGGCTTTTTGTTGCGCTTAACGGAGAGACGAAATGTCGAAGCAGATGACCGGTGCGAAGATGGTGGTCCAGGCTCTGAAGGATCAGGGTGTCGAGGTCGTCTTCGGCTATCCCGGTGGCGCGGTGCTTCCGATCTATGACGAGCTCTTCATCCAGAACGACATCCGCCACATCCTGGTGCGCCACGAACAGGGCGCGGTCCACATGGCTGAAGGCTATGCCCGGTCGACCGGAAAGCCGGGCGTGGCGCTGGTGACCTCGGGTCCCGGGGCGACGAACGCGGTGACGGGGCTGACGGACGCGCTGATGGACTCGATCCCGATCGTGGTGCTGACCGGGCAGGTCCCGACCTTCATGATCGGCACCGACGGTTTCCAGGAGGCCGATACGGTGGGCATCACCCGGCCCTGCACCAAGATGAACTGGCTGGTGAAGGACACGGCGAAGCTGTCCGATACCATCCACCAGGCCTTCCATGTCGCGACCCACGGACGTCCCGGCCCGGTGCTTATCGACATCCCCAAGGACGTGCAGTTCGCCACCGCCGATTATGTCCCGGTGGAGAAGGCCAAGGTCAGCCACTATCAGCCCCGCACCGAAGGCGACCGCGACCAGATCGCCCGTCTCGTCGAACTGATGGAAAGCGCCGAACGCCCGATCTTCTACACGGGCGGCGGCGTCATCAATTCCGGCCCCCGCGCCAGCGCGCTGCTGCGCGAGCTGGTGGCCGAGACGAACTTCCCCATCACCTCGACGCTGATGGGCCTCGGCTGCTACCCGGCATCAGGCAAGAACTGGGTCGGCATGCTGGGGATGCACGGGCTTTACGAGGCCAACCTCGCCATGCACGGCTGCGACGTGATGATCAACATCGGGGCTCGCTTCGACGACCGGATCACCGGGCGCATCAAGGATTTCAGCCCGCGGTCGAAGAAGGCCCACATCGACATCGATCCCTCGTCGATCAACAAGGTCATCCGCGTGGATGTCCCGATCGTGGGCGATGTGACGAAGGTGCTGGAGGAAGTGCTCCGCCAGTGGCGCGCCCGCGGCTCGAAGACCGACAAGGGCGGTCTTGCGAAGTGGTGGAAGCAGATCGACGAATGGCGGGCGGTGAAGTGCCTGGCCTACAAGAACTCCACGACGACCATCAAACCGCAGTACGCGCTGGAACGGCTTGAGGCCCTCACCAGGGGCATGGACCGTTACATCACCACCGAGGTCGGCCAGCACCAGATGTGGGCTGCCCAGTTCCTGGGCTTCGAGGATCCGAACCGCTGGATGACGAGTGGTGGCCTTGGCACGATGGGCTATGGCCTGCCGGCTTCGATCGGCGTGCAGATCGCGCATCCTGACGCGCTGGTCATCAACGTGGCCGGTGAAGCGTCGTGGCTGATGAACATGCAGGAAATGGGCACCGCGATGCAGTTCCGCGCTCCGGTGAAGCAGTTCATCCTGAACAACGAACGCCTGGGCATGGTCCGCCAGTGGCAGGAGCTTCTGCACGGCGAACGGTATTCGTCCTCGTGGTCGGAAAGCCTGCCGGACTTCGTGAAACTGGCCGAGGCCTTCGGGTGCAAGGGCATCAAGTGCGACGATCCGAAGAACCTCGACGACGCGATCATGGAGATGATCCGTTACGACGGACCGGTGATCTTCGACTGCCTGGTCGAAAAGCACGAGAACTGCTTCCCGATGATCCCGAGCGGAAAGCCGCACAACGAGATGCTGCTTTCGGCCGACGCCGAGGCGTTCCGGTCGGGCGCCGTCCTCGTCTGATACATGTCGCCGGGGCATTTGCCCCCGCTGGTTCTTTGCAGAAGGAAAAGCGCATGTCCGCGCTGAACATCAAGAAGGGCTCCACGAGCCACTCCGCCTACGACCTCCGCTCGGCGCTGTCCGAGGTGGAGGAGAGCCACACCCTCGCCGTGATCGTCGAGAACGAGCCGGGCGTCCTTGCCCGTGTCATCGGCCTTTTCTCGGGCCGCGGCTACAACATCGACAGCCTGACCGTGGCGGAGGTGGACCACACCGGCCACCGCAGCCGCATCACCATCGTCACCCGCGGCACTCCCGCCGTGATCGACCAGATCGAGGCGCAGCTGAAGCGCATGGTTCCGGTCCATGCCGTCCATGACCTGACCGCGGAAGGTCCCTCGGTCCAGCGCGAACTGGCGCTGATCAAGGTCAAGGGCAAGGGCGAGCACCGGATCGAGGCGCTGCGCCTGGCCGAGATCTTCCGCGCCAACGTGGTGGATTCGACACTGGAAAGCTTCGTCTTCGAGATGACCGGCACGCCCGAGAAGATCGACGCCTTCGCCGAGCTCATGCGTCCGCTCGGCCTTCTGGAAATCGCCCGCACCGGGGTCGCGGGCCTGAAGCGCGGCGCCTGAGGCGGTTCAGTTGTTCCGCGCCGGATAAAGGTAGTCGCGCGTCATCGGGACGGTGCCGCGCGCCTTCGCCAGTTGCAGCTGGTGGATCACCAGGTGGCCATCGGAAAAGCCCAGCTCTGCCGCCTGCAGGTAGTAGCGCCACATCCGCACGAAACGCTCGTCCTGCAGCAGCCGCACGCGGTCGAGATGCGCATCGAACCGCTTCAACCACTCTTGCAGCGTGCGCTCGTAATGCCCGCGCCAGACCTCCAGATCCGACAGGATCAGGCCGGTCTTCTCGACCACCCGCATCGCCTCCGAGATCGTCGGACAATAGGCGCCGGGGAAGATGTACTTGTTGAACCAGGGCGAGATCGTCCCCGGCGGTGACCAGCGCCCGATGTAGTGGATCAGCGCGACGCCGTCCTGCGGCATCAGGTCGGCAACCTTCCGGAAATAGGTCCCGAGGTGCGGGCGGCCCACATGCTCCATCATGCCGACCGAGACGACGCGGTCATAGGACTCGGTAACCGCGCGGTAGTCCTGGAGACGGAACTGCACCTGACCCTCAAGCCCCGCGTTCCGCGCCCTGGCCTGCGCTTCCTGAAGCTGGACCTCGGACAGCGTGATCCCGGTTACCTCGACGCCGTGATCGCGCGCCAATGCCAGCGCCAGCGTGCCGAAGCCGCAGCCGATGTCGAGGACGCGCATCCCGGGTTTCAGCAGCAGCTTGCCCCCGATATGGGCCATCTTCGCCGCCTGCGCCTCCTCGAGCGTCATGTCAGGACGGCGGAAATAGGCACAGGTGTACTGCTTGGTCTCGCCCAGGAAGAGATCATAAAGCTCGGGCGAGATGTCGTAGTGATGCGCCACGTTCTTCCGCGCGACGCCCATATGGTTCCAGATCGCCCAGGATTTCGCGCGCTGGCTTAGCGCGTGGGCCTGTGCGAGGGGCGGTGGAAGCCGTCGCCCGCGGGCATTGCGCAGCGCAAAGGTCAGGAAGCTGCGGATGTCGTTGTCGTCAAGCGTGAGGCGGCCGTCCATGTAGGCCTCACCCATCGCGAGGTCCGGGTTCAGAAGGAACTTCCGCGGCAGGTCGGGGTCATGCAGCGTGACCCGCGTCTCGGGCGGGCCACCCGGACCGAATGTCTTGATGGTGCCATCAGCAAAGGCCAGCTCCAGCCGCCCCGTGCGCACGCCCAGGCGTAAAAGCGCCGTCAAAGCCCGGTTCCAGGTCACTGCCGCCCCCTCCAGTTTCCGAACCCGAAGCAGGCAACGCGGGCGGAAGCGGCCGGTTCCCTATTTCCCGGAAAAAATTGGCGGGCGCTTGGACAGGAAGGCGGCCACCCCCTCTCGGAAGTCGGCGCTGGCGCCGCAGACCCCCTGCAGGCGGCCCTCGACGGCCAGTTGCTCTTCCAAAGACTGGTCGAAAGCCCCGCGCAGGGCCTGCTTCAGCGCGGCATAGGCCCCGGTCGGACCAGCCGCCAGCTTCGCCGCCCGCGCGGCAACGACGTCGGCAAAGCGGTCATCCGGCACCGCTTCCCAGATCATCCCCCAATCGACCGCTTGCCGCGCGGTGACCGGCTCGGCCAGCAGGGCCGCCCCCATCGCGCGCTGAAACCCGACGCGGCGCGGCAGGAAGCTGGTGCCGCCCGCGTCCGGGATCAGACCGATACGGGTGAAGGCCTGCAGGAAGACCGCGCTTTCCGCCGCGATGACCAGGTCGCAGGCGAGCGCAAGGTTCGCACCTGCCCCGACCGCCGCGCCGTTCACTGCCGCGATGACCGGCACCGGCGCCTCGGTGATAGCGCGGATCATCGGGACATATTCGTCGTTGAGGATCGCCTCGAAGCCCGCGGCCTCCAGTCCTGCCGCATCGGTGAGATCCTGGCCCGAGCAGAAGCCCCGTCCCGCCCCGGTCAGCACGATCACCCGGCCCCCGTGGCCCGCCTTCAGCGCCGCGGTCAGTTGCGCGCGCATTTCGCGGTTCAGCGCATTCATCACGTCGGGCCGGTTCATCGTGATCCGATGCACCCCGCCTTCGACCTCGACCCTCACCAGTTCCGCCATCCGTCCCTCCAGGCTTTCGGCCATGATGGGCGAGTGCCGCGCCCGCGCCAAGCCGGACGCGGCGTCACGGAACGGCAAGGCACCCGGCCTACCGCTTGAGAATTTCCTGCAGCCGCGCCTCTTCCTCGGCCGAAAGCGCCTGGTCCGGGGCCACGCGCCGCCGCGCGGCCGCCACCGCTACCGCGATCCCTGCCAGAAGCAGCGCGGGGCCAGCGAGCCAGAGGACAAGGTTCGCGCCCTCGGCTGGCGGGTTGAACAGGACACCCTCGCCATAGCGCGCGACGATGTAGTCCACGACCTCGGCATCCGTATCGCCGGCGACCAGGCGCTCGCGGATGATCAGGCGCAGGTCACGGCTGATGGGGGCGTTGCTGTCATCGATGGTCTCGCCCTGGCAGACCGGGCAGCGGATGTCGCGGCTGATCTCGCGCGCCCGGGATTCGAGCAACGGATCGGCCAGCATCTCGTCCGGCTGCACCGCCGCGACCGGCGTGGCCGCCAGAAGGAAGGCGAGGAGAAGCAGTGCGCGCTTCATTCCGCCGGCACCCCGGCCGGAACCCGCCGCGCGCCCGCGGCCACACGGTAGCGGCGATCCGACAGGCTGAGGAACCCGCCAAGCGCCATCAGGATGCAGCCGGCCCAGAGCCAGTTGGCGAACGGCTCGATGTAGCTCCGCACCGCCCATCCCCCGCTCTGCTGCCGGTCGCCCAGCACCAGGTAGACGTCACGCAGCGGGCCATAGTCGATCGCGGCCTCGGTCGTCGGCATCTGCGCGACCGGGTAGATCCGCTTTTCGGGGTTCAGCACCGCCACGGTCTCGCCGTTGCGCATGACCGTCATCCAGCCCATCGTCGAGGTGTAGTTCGGCCCCTGCACCTCCTCGACCTTGTCCAGACGCACTTCATAGGCCCCGAGCGGGAAGGTTTCGCCTTCCTGCACCACGCGGATGTCCTCGATCTTCCACGACATCATCGCCGAGACCGCGAAGATCGTGACGCCGAGCCCGAAATGCGCCGTGGCCTTGCCCCAGTCGGCCCGCGGAAGCCGTCCGAGCCGTGCAAATCGCGCGCCGAGGCCCTCGCGCCCGGTCCGCGCCCAGAGATCCGCCAGCGCCCCGAACCCGACCCAGGCGCCCAGCATCAGCCCGATGGGTCCAAGCGCCGTCTGCCCCGTCTGCATCGCGAAGGCCAGCGCGCCAAGCGCCACGGCCAGCACCATGATCGGGATCAGCCCACGGAGGCTCCGCCCGATGTCGCCCCGCTTCCAGGCCAGCATCGCGCCCGGAGGCAGGATCAGCGCCAAAGCGACCATGAAGGGCGAGAAGGCAGCGTTGAAGAAAGGCTCGCCCACCGACAGGTCACGGCCCAGCAACATTGTCCCCACAAGTGGCCAGATTGTCCCGATGAACACGACAAACGCCGCCACCGTCAGCAGGATGTTGTTCGCCACCAGCGCACTTTCGCGGCTGACCAGGCTGAACACCCCACGCGCCTCCATTGATCCGGCGCGCAGCGCAAACAGGATCAGCGCCCCACCGGTGAAGAACGCAAGGATCATCAGGATGAACACGCCGCGCTCGGGGTCGTTCGCGAAGGCGTGCACGCTGGTAATGACGCCCGAGCGCACGATGAAGGTCCCGATCAGGCTGAAGCCGAAGGCCATGATCGCCAAGAGGATTGTCCAGGCCTTCAGGCTTTCGCGTTTCTCAACCACGATCGAGGAATGCAGCAGGGCGGCAGCCAGAAGCCAGGGCATGAAGCTGGCGTTCTCGACCGGGTCCCAGAACCAGAACCCGCCCCAGCCAAGTTCATAGTAGGCCCACCAGGACCCCAGCGCGATGCCGATGGTCAGGAAGACCCAGGCCGCCAGGGTCCAGGGGCGGACCCAGCGGCCCCAGGCAGCGTCCACCCGGCCCTCGATCAGCGCGGCCACGGCAAAGCTGAACGCCATGCTCAGGCCCACGTAGCCGAGGTAGAGAAAGGGCGGGTGGAAGGCCAAGCCGGGGTCCTGCAGCAGCGGGTTCAGGTCCTGCCCATCGAGAGGCGGCAGTGCCAGGCGCCAGAAGGGGTTCGAGGTCAGGAGGAGGAACAGCAGGAACGCCACCCCGATCATCCCCTGCACCGCCAGAACGCGCGCTTTCAGCCGGGCCGGCAGGTTGGCGCCAAACGCCGCCACCGCCGCGCCATAGACCGCCAGGATCAGCACCCACAGAAGCAGCGACCCCTCGTGGTTCCCCCAGACGCCCGATACCTTGTAGAGCATCGGTTTCAGCGTGTGCGAGTTCGACACGACCACGGCCAGCGAGAAGTCCGACACCACGAAGGCCCAGGTCAGCGCCGCGAAGGAGGCCGAAACCAGCACCATCTGCACCAGCGCCGCCGGACCGGCCAGCGCCATCAGACGTGCGTCGCCCCGATGCGCTCCCCAAAGCGGCAGGGTCGACTGCACCAGCGCCACCATCAGCGCCAGGATCAGCGCGAAATGTCCAAGCTCGACGATCATCAGCCTCTCCCGTGGTTGTCCTTATGATAGGCGTTGCGGTCCCCGGGGGAAAGGCCTGCGCCCTTCCGCCGCGCCGTTCCGGCAAATCGCCGGTGGGCGCGCCCGAAAGCCGCCGGAATGTGCGTTGCCACCGACAGGCCCGCACCGCTACACCCGAACCAACGAACGGAGGCCCCCATGCCCAAGACCATCCTCATCGGCGCGCCCATCGACTCCGGCCAGAAGCGCCCCGGCTGCCTGATGGGCCCGGCCGCCTACCGGGTCGCCGGGATCGCCCGCGAAGTGGTGGCCGAGGGTCACGGGGTCGAGGACTGGGGCGACCTCAGCCTCTCGGACCTCAAACCTCTTACCTGCCCCAATCCTGTCGTGCACGATCTAGCCGAGACCGTGGCCTGGACCGAGATCCTGATGGACAAGGTCGATGACGCACTCTCGCAGGGCGGCTTCCCGATCATCATGGGCGGCGACCATTCGCTGGCCTTAGGCTCTGCCGCCGGTGCCGCAGCCTTCGCGGCCCGACAGGATCGACCCCTGTTTCTTCTCTGGCTCGACGCGCATTCGGACTTCCACACGCCGATGACCACCACCTCGGGCAACCTTCACGGAACTCCGCTCGCCTATATCAACGGCCGTGACGGGTTCGACGCCTTCCCGCCCTTCCCCGCCCCGGTCCCCGCACACCGGATCTGCATGTTCGGCATCCGCTCCGTCGACCCGGCCGAACAGGCCGCGATGCTGGAGCGCGACATCTTCATCAACGACATGCGGGTGATCGACGAACGCGGTCTTGTCGCCCCCCTGCGCGAATTCCTCGACCTCGTCCGGCGCGAGGGCGGCATGCTTCACGTCTCGCTCGACGTCGACTTCCTCGACCCCTCGATCGCCCCCGCCGTCGGCACCACCGTCCCCGGCGGCACGACCTTCCGCGAGGCGCATCTGGTGATGGAGCTTCTCCACGAATCCGGCCTTGTCACTTCTCTCGACCTGGTGGAACTCAACCCCTTCCTCGACGACCGCGGCATGACCGCCCGCCTGATGGTGGACCTTGTGGGAAGCCTCATGGGCAAGAAGGTCTTCGACCGACCGACGCGTTCGAAGTGATGGGGGGCAAGTGATGACCCTGAACCTCGTCCCCTTCGTCTCCGTCGATCACATGATGAAGCTGGTCCTTCACCTCGGGATCGAACGGGTCATGGCCGACCTTGTCACCGAGATCGAGGCCGACTTCCGCCGCTGGCCCCTTTTCGACAAGACGCCCCGGGTCGCCAGCCATTCCGATGTCGGCGTGATCGAACTCATGCCCACCTCGGACGGCGAAACCTACGGGTTCAAGTATGTGAACGGCCACCCGTCCAACATGAAGAAGGGCCTGCAGACCGTCACCGCCTTCGGCCTTCTGGCCGATGTGGCGACCGGCTACCCGGTGCTTCTGTCGGAAATGACCATCCTCACCGCACTGCGCACCGCCGCGACCAGCGCGATGGCGGCCAAGTGGCTCGGGCCGAAAAGCGAGACCATGGCGCTCATCGGCAACGGCGCGCAGGCGGAGTTCCAGGCGCTTGCCTTCCGGGAAATCTGCGGCATCCGCGAGGTGCGGCTTTACGACCTCGACCCCGCCGCCACTACGAAATGCGCCCGAAACCTTGCGGGGCGCGGCCTGACCGTCACCCAATGCCGCACGGCGGAAGAGGCGATCCAGGGCGCTGGCCACATCACCACTGTCACCGCCGACAAACAGTACGCCACCATCCTGACCGACAACATGGTGGGCAGCGGCGTCCACCTGAACGCCGTCGGCGGCGATTGCCCCGGCAAGACGGAACTGCACCGCGACATCCTTTTGCGTTCATCGATCTTCGTCGAATACCCGCCCCAGACCCGCATCGAGGGCGAAATCCAGCAGCTGGACGCGGGCCATCCCGTCATCGAACTGTGGCGCGTGATCGCGGGCGAGCTCCCCGGCCGCACTTCAGCCGCCGAGATCACCCTCTTCGACAGCGTGGGCTTCGCGATCGAGGATTTCGCGGCACTTCGCTACATTCGCAGCAAGGCGCTGGAGACCGGGCTTTATGAAAACCTCGACATGATCGCCGACCCCGACGACCCGCGCGATCTTTTCGGAATGATCCTGCGCGCAGCTTGATGCTGCGCGTCAGCCTTGACGTCGACTTTCTCGCTCCGTCCTCGCGCCCGCCGTCGGCACCACCGTCTCCCGCGGCGCGACCTTCCGCGAGGCCCGTCTGTGGATGGAGCTTCTGCACGAAAGCGGCCTCGTGACCCCGCTTGATTTTGTGGAACTGGACCCGTTTCACGACGACCGGGCCATGCCTGCACGACTTATGGTCGACGTGGTAGGGAGCCTGATGAGAAGAAGGTTTTCGACCGGCCGACGCGGGCGAAACAATTCGCCATCATGCTCCTTTCTGCATCTGTCTGAAGCTAAAGGGTTTCCTGAACGTATATACACCATGTAGCTACAGCGTATATACGGACGGGAACAACGCCGCGGCACACGCCAAGATTGTTTCGAAAACGTGAGCTTCTAGCGCTGGAAAAAAGATAAACAATCCTTCGGGCGGGCCAGCTCTGTATCCAAATCCACTACAGACTAATGGATGCGGAACTCGCCCACGACGTTGCGCCATTCCCCCGGGGCAATCAGCTTGCGGTGGGTAAAGCGCACCGAGTGCAGCGGCCCTTCGATCTTTTCCTGCCAGAATTCGATGAACTGGAAGAGCCTGGGATAATCCGGCGCCAGGTCATACTCCTGCCAGACGAAGCTGTTGAGAACACTGCGATAATCTGGCATTCGATAGTACAGTTCGGCCGTCGTCAGGCCATAGCCCTTCAGCATCAATTCCGTCTCTCGTCCGACCATCGCACCACTCCTTTCTGCTGGTCCATGTCGGAATCATGACAGGCTTCCACTAAAAATCAATGAAAACAGAATGTTGGCACTCCCTCCGCCCGGCTGCCAGTCTCAGGCATCCCGCCATTGCACCCCATAGCTAGGATGGTGTATCTTTCCGCCTGCTAAATCTTGATCCCGCAAGGAAGGCGCTCGCCCTCATGGCCGATACCCCGGACGACACTGATAACAAAGAAGAAAAACCGGATCGTCCCAGCTGGCACGGCCCCCAGGTCGACATCGCTGCCGAGATGAAGACCGCCTATCTCGATTACGCGATGAGCGTGATCGTATCGCGCGCGATCCCCGATCTGCGGGACGGCCTGAAACCCGTTCACCGCCGCATCCTTTTCGCGATGCACGAAAGCGGGAACACCCACGACAAGGCCTACCGCAAGTCGGCCCGGCCCGTGGGCGACACGATGGGGAAATACCACCCCCACGGCGACAGCGCGATCTACGATGCGCTGGTCCGTATGGCGCAACCCTTCTCGATGTCGCTCCCCCTCCTTGATGGCCAAGGGAACTTCGGCTCGATGGATGGCGATAACGCCGCGGCCATGCGCTACACCGAGGTCCGCATGGACAAGCCGGCGGCCTTCCTCCTGTCGGACATCGACAAGGAAACCGTTGATTTTCAAGACAACTACGACGGCAAGGACAAGGAGCCCACCGTCCTTCCCGCCCGCTTCCCGAACATGCTGGTCAACGGTGCCGGCGGCATTGCGGTCGGGATGGCCACCAACATCCCCCCGCACAACCTGGGCGAAGTGATCGACGGGACGCTCGCGCTGATCGAGAACCCGGACATCAGCATGGAACAGCTGATGGAAATCATTCCCGCCCCCGATTTCCCGACGGGCGGCCAGATCCTTGGCCGTTCCGGTGCCCGCAAGGCCTATCTGGAAGGGCGCGGCAGCGTCATCATCCGCGCCAAGACCCATGTGGAAGAGTTGCGCAAGGACCGCTGGGGCATCGTCATCGACGAGATCCCCTATCAGGTCAACAAGGCCACGATGATCGAGAAGATTGCCGAGCTTGTCCGCGAAAAGCGCATCGAAGGCATTGCGGGGATTGCCGACGAAAGCGACCGGATCGGCGTCCGTGTGGTGATCGAGCTGAAACGCGATGCCACCCCGGACGTGGTGCTGAACCAGCTTTTCCGCTTCTCGACGATGCAGGTCTCGTTCGGCTGCAACATGCTGGCCCTGAACGGCGGTCGGCCCGAGCAATTGACGCTGCGCGATTTCCTCAGCTATTTCATCACCTTCCGCGAGGAAGTTGTTGCCCGTCGCACTGCCTTCGAACTCCGGAAGGCCCGTGAGCGCAGCCACATCCTCTGCGGTCTGGCCGTCGCCGTCTCGAACGTGGACGAGGTTGTAGCTACGATCCGCGCATCCGCCGACCCGGCCGAGGCCCGCGACAAGCTGATGACGCGCCGCTGGCCCGCCCATGACATCGCCGCGTATATACGCCTGATCGATGATCCATCGCACACGATCAATTCCGACGGCACCTACAACCTCTCCGAGGTGCAGGCCCGCGCGATCCTCGACCTCCGCCTCCAGCGCCTGACCGCGATGGGCGTGAAGGAGGTGACGGACGAACTCGAAGAACTGGCCGCCAAGATCAAGGACTACCTCGACATCCTGTCGTCGCGCGAGCGGATCATGGCGATCATCTCGGACGAACTCCGCGAGGTGAAAGCCCTCTTCGCCGTCCCGCGCCGCACCGAGATCACCGATTGGTCGGGCGACATGGAGGACGAGGACCTGATCGAGCGCGAGGACATGGTCGTGACCATCACCTCGGGCGGCTACATCAAGCGCACGCCGCTGGCCGAATTCCGCGCCCAGAACCGCGGCGGCAAGGGCCTCAGCTCGATGCAGACCAAGGACGACGATGTGGTCACCACGCTTTTCGTCGCAAATACGCATACTTGGCTGCTGTTCTTCACAACCGATGGGATGGTCTACAAGCTGAAGACCTGGCGCCTGCCGCTTGCGGGCCGCACGGCCAAGGGCAAGGCGCTGGTCAACATCCTGCCCATCCAGAACGGCATCACCATCGCCGCCCTGATGCCTGTTGACGTGGCCGAGGAGGACTGGGGCAACCTGCAGATCGTCTTTGCGACCTCCGACGGCGACGTCCGGCAGAACGACCTTTCGGACTTCACCAACGTCAAGCGCAATGGCAAGATCGCGATGAACCTGCCCGAGGGCGTGACGCTGGTGAACGCCGCCATCGCCGACGACCAGGATGACGTCATGCTGGTGACGGAAGCCGGCCGCGCCATCCGCTTCTCCACGACCGAGATCCGCGTCTTCAAGTCCCGTGGCTCCACCGGCGTGCGTGGCATCCGCCTTGCCGAGGGCGACCATGTTGTCTCCATGTCGATCATCCGCCACTTCGAGGCCACGCCGGAGGAGCGCGAAGCCTACCTCAAGCAGCGCCGCCTGATGGCCGGGATCACCGAGGAGGACACCGACGACGAGGAAGAACACGTCCCCGCCGGACAGCTTTCGCCAGAACGCTATGCCGAGATGTCGGCGGCCGAGGACCTGATTCTGACCATCACCAAAGGAGGCTCGGGCAAGCTTTCCTCAAGCCACGACTACCCGGTGCGCGGGCGCGGCGGCATGGGCGTCAAGGCCATCTCGCCCGGCCCCCGCGGCGGCCGCATCATCGCCTCCTTCCCGGTCGAGCTTTCCGACCAGATCATGCTCGCCACCTCCTCCGGCCAGTCGATCCGCACGCCCGTCGATCAGGTCAGCTTCCGCTCCCGCTCGGCGGGCGGCGTCAGGGTCTTCGCCATTGGCGCGGATGAGGAAGTTGTCTCCGTCGCCCGCGTCGCCGATCAGGGCGATGACGCTTGAACAACGCCTCGCAGCCCTCGCGGCTGCGGGCGAGACCATTTCCTACGGAGATCTGGCGTGTGAGCTGGGCCTGCGCATGGCTGAGCTTACCGCCGCGCTCGAGGCCCTGATGGAGGATGACGCGGCGCAAGGCCGACCCTTTCGGGCTGCCCTCCTTCGCCAGCGCCTCTCGGCAGAAAACCTTCCCGCGCCAGGTTTCTTCCAGAAGGCAGCGGCCCTCGGTGCCACGATCAGCGACCCCGTGGCCTATGTTGCGGATCAGCGCAGACGGCTGATGTAACCCCACTGATCAGTGCACAGACGCACAACAGAACTGCTGCCTCGCGTAATTTGCACAGATCCCTGCCTGTGCAAGATACCAGAACCCGGCAGAAGACCGGGGCTCACGTGCTCAAGGGATCATCATGGACCAGTTCAAGACCTACTCGCCGCTCATCGCCCGCCTGATCATCGGCGGCTTCTTCCTCCTCGCCGGCGTCGGCAAGATCGGCGATGTTGCCGGTACGGCCGGCTACATCCAGTCCGTCGGCCTTCCCGGTTTCCTTGCCTGGCCCGCAATCATCTTCGAGATCGCGCTCGGCCTCGCCCTGATCGTCGGCTACCAGACGCGCATCGCCGCCCTTGCAGGCGCCGCCTTCTGTGTCTTCACCGCCGTCTTCTTCCACAACAACTTCGCCGACCAGACCCAGATGGTCATGTTCCTCAAGAACTTCTCGATCGCCGGGGCCTTCCTGATGTTCTTCGCCCACGGCGCGGGCAAACTTGCCATCGACAAGGCGTAAGCATCGGGCCGGGGGCACGCCCCCCGGCTTCCCTTTTCCGGCAATCCGCCCTACATCGGCGGCATGACCGAACCCCTTCACATCATCGGCGGCGGAATGGCGGGCTCCGAGGCCGCCTGGGCCGCTGCGAACCTTGGCGTCCCTGTGGTGATCCACGAGATGCGGCCCAAGGTGGCCACCTTCGCGCACCGCACTGGCGATTTCGCCGAGATGGTCTGCTCGAACTCCTTCCGCTCGGACGACCACGAACGCAATGCCGTGGGCCTGATCCATTGGGAGATGCGTCAGGCCGGCAGCCTGGTGATGGAGATGGCGCACCAGCACCGGCTTCCCGCCGGGGGCGCACTGGCCGTGGACCGCGACCCCTTTGCCCGGGCCGTCACCGAGAAGCTGAAATCGCATCCGCTGATTTCGACGTCATATGAGGAAGTTACCGAGCTTCCCTCATCCGGCCAGTGGATCATCGCCACCGGCCCTCTGACCAGCCCCTCCCTCGCGGAAAGCATCCGCGCCGCCACAGGGGCCGACGCGCTGGCCTTCTTCGACGCAATCGCCCCGATTGTATATACAGAGACGATCGACATGTCCGTCGCCTGGCTGCAAAGCCGATACGACAAGGGCGAAACCGAGGACGAGCAGAAGGCCTACATCAACTGCCCGATGACGAAGGATCAGTATGAGGCGTTCATTGACGCGCTTTTGGCCGCCGAGAAGACCGAGTTCCACGAAGGCGAAACCGCAGGCTATTTCGACGGCTGCCTGCCCATCGAGGTGATGGCGGAACGCGGACGCGAGACACTCCGCCACGGCCCGATGAAGCCCGTTGGTCTGACCAACGCGCACAAGCCTGGGGAAAAGGCCTACGCCGTCGTGCAGCTGCGCCGCGACAACAAGCTTGGCACGCTGCACAACATCGTCGGCTTCCAGACCAAGATGAAATACGGCGCGCAAACCTCTGTTTTCAAGATGATTCCGGGCCTGGAAAACGCAAGTTTTGCCCGACTTGGCGGCATCCACCGCAACACCTTCATCAACTCGCCCACCCTGCTGGACGCGCGGATGCGGCTGAAATCGCGCCCGTATATACGCTTCGCCGGACAAATCACTGGGGTCGAAGGCTATGTCGAATCCGCAGCGATGGGTCTTCTGGCAGGACGATTGGCCGCGCACGACATACTCGGGCGCGAGCTTTCACCACCTCCGCCAGAAACCGCGATGGGCGCGCTTGTCACCCACATCACCGGCGGGGCCGAGGCGAAGACCTTTCAGCCGATGAACGTGAACTTCGGCCTTTTCCCCCCCATCGACGCAAGGGGTGGCCGCAAGGGCCGGAAGGACCGTTACAAGGCCTACACCGACCGCGCCAAAGACGCCTTCACGGCATGGCTTTCGTAACCCGCTTCGCGCCAAGTCCCACCGGCCCGCTGCACCTCGGGCACGCCTATTCCGCCATCCTGGCCCATGACATGGCCCGCGCCGCCGGAGGGCACTTCCTCCTGCGGATGGAGGACACCGACCTTGAACGCTGCAAGCCAGAATGGGACACCCTTATCCAGGAAGACCTCCGCTGGCTGGGCCTTGTCTGGGACGGCCCGATCCACCGCCAGGCAGAGCACATCCCCAGCTACAACACGCGCCTCGAAGCCCTTGAAGGAGAGGGCCTTCTCTATCCCTGCTCCTGCACCCGATCGGATATCCGCGCTGCCCTCGCCGCCCCGCAGGAGGGCGTGGCCTTCAACGTCTATCCCGGCACCTGTCGGCACCGCGCGATGGAAACCCGCCAACCAGGAGATGCGCTGCGCCTGAACCTTTCCGCCGCGCTGAAGCTGCTCGCAGCCGCCGACCTGCGCTTTACCGAAACCGGCCCCGCGCATTCCGGCTCGCACCGCGTCGACCCCGAGCAGGCGATGCGGCAGATCGGCGACGTGGTCCTGTCGCGCAAGGGCGAGGACATCGTGGCCTATTTCCTCGCATCAAGCTTCGACGATTCCGACCAGGGCGTGACCCATGTGATCCGGGGCGAGGACCTGTTCGACTTCACACCGGTCCAGGTGATCCTGCAGCACCTTTTCGGTCTACCAACGCCCATCTATCACCACCACCGCCTGATGCGCGACGACCAGGGCAAGCGCCTGGCCAAGCGGGATGACGCAAGGGCGATCCGGAAGTACCGGGCCGAAGGTGCAACGCCTGCCGACATCCGCCGGATGGTTGGGTTACCGAAAGCTTAACGCCCGCGGCCAAGCCATTGAGATCACTGGCTGTGCCCGTCCTGACCGGCGTGGACAGGCGTCATGATCTCGACCTCCGCCCCGTCCCGCACAGCCGTATAGAAGCAGGACCGGCGGTTCGTGTGGCAGGCCGGCCCCTCCTGCTCGACCAGCGCCAGAAGGCAATCCCGGTCGCAATCGACCCGCAGCTCCACCAGCCGCTGGTGATGCCCCGAGCTTTCCCCCTTCACCCAGAACGCCCCCCGCGAGCGCGACCAGTAGGTCACCTTCCCCGTCTCCAGCGTTGCCGCGACCGAGGCCGCATTCATCCAGGCGACCATCAGCACCTCGCCCGACGCCGCATCCTGCGCCACGCAGGGCACCAGCCCCGCAGCATCATACTTTAGTGTGGCCGGGTCGAAGGGCATGGGCTTCTCCTTGGCAGGCGGGTTCGCCGGGTCTACATACGGGGTCACGGAAGGAAATTCCATGCGCGAAGGCGATCATTCCAAGTGAGCGACAGCGACCTCATCAAGCTCTACTCGGCCCGTATCCTGGGGCTCGCCGCCGACATCCCGCATCTCGGCCGCCTGCCCGCGCCACAAGGTACGGCCCGCCGCCGCTCGCCCCTTTGCGGGTCGACGGTCACCGCCGACGTGGTGGTCAGGGACGGCCGCGTCGCCGAGTTCGCCCAGGACGTGAAGGCCTGCGCCCTGGGTCAGGCGTCCGCCGCCGTTCTGGGTGAGGTCGTGATCGGTCGCACCCTGCCCGAGTTGCAGTCCGCAAGGGATGCCCTCCGAGCGATGCTGAAGGAGGGTGGTCCCATCCCCGCCGCGCCGTTCCAGGGCTACGAGGTCCTCGCCCCGGCACGCGACTACAAGAACCGCCACGCCTCGATCCTTCTAGCACTCGAGGCGGTTTGCGAGGCGATGGAGGCCGCACAGGCGGCCGCATAGAAAAAACCGCCGCACATCCGGAGAATGGATGGCGGCGGCAGTGGCGCGTCTGGATGGACGGTAGGCCAGGCGAGGCGGACCGTCACCTTGGGGGACAGAGCGCGGGGCAGAAACCTTCAGTGCAGGCCGGGCACGGACAGCACGGCGAATAGCAGCACGAACAGCGAAGCAACACCGACCAGATCTTCCATCGCGCCTTTCGGAGTGTGGCTCAGCAGGGTCTTCATGGCGTCTTTCATCGCGTCCTCCATGACTTGTTGCTGAATTGTTCTCACATCCTCATCGGGCTGTAAAGAACTTTTTAAGAACATTCGTGAACAGACCGGAACGAGCGGTCAGCCGACGCTCATCAGCCGCAAGGCTCGGTCCTGGTCCATCAGCCACAAAAGTGCCCTTGCTGCTTGGCCCCTTGGGGTCGAAAGGTCAGGATCATCCAGCAACAGCTTCCGCGCATCGGTCTGGGCCAGCGCCATCAGGCTCGCCTGTCGTTCCAGATCTGCCACCCGAAACCGCGGCAGTCCGGACTGCGCGGTGCCGATCAGGTCGCCCGCCCCCCGCATCGCCAGGTCCTCCTCGGCGATGCGGAATCCATCTTCGGTGTCGCGGATCGTGGTCAGCCGGCGCCGGCCGGTCTCGTTCAGGGGGGGCTGGTACATCAGGAGACAGGTCGAGGCCCCCTCGCCCCGCCCGACCCTGCCCCGCAACTGGTGAAGTTGCGCCAGGCCGAAGCTTTCGGCCTGTTCGATCACCATGATCGTGGCGTTGGGGACGTTGACGCCGACTTCGATCACCGTCGTCGCCACGAGGACGGAGGTTGCGCCCGCCACGAAGCGCGCCATCGCCGCATCCTTCTCTGCGGGCGGCATCTGGCCGTGGACAAGTCCGACACGGTCCCCCAGCGCGGCCCGGAGCGCCTTGAACCGCTCTTCCGCGCTGGCATAGTCGACGACCTCCGACTCCTCGACCAGCGGGCAGACCCAATAGGCCTGCCGCCCCTCGGCCACGGCCTTGCGCAAATGGTCGACCACTTCATCCAGCCGCTCGGCCGAGACCATCGCCGTGCGGATCGGCTTACGGCCCGCCGGTTTTTCATCCAGGACCGAAACGTCCATGTCACCATGCGTCGCCAGTGCCAGGCTGCGCGGAATGGGCGTCGCGGTCATCACCAGCACATCCACCGCCGCGCCCTTGGACCCCAGTTCCATCCGTTGCGCCACGCCGAAACGATGCTGTTCGTCGACGACGGCGAGCCGCAGATCCTGAAAGGCGACGTCCTTCTGGAACACCGCATGGGTGCCGACCAGGATCGGGATACGCCCCATCGCAAGATCCTCCAGCTTCATCGCCCGCTCCGCCCCGCGGTCGCGACCGGTGAGCAGTTCAAGCCGAACCCCGGCGGCACGGGCAAGGGGCGCCAGCCCCTCGAAGTGCTGCCGGGCAAGGATTTCCGTCGGCGCCATCATCACGAGAT
>Ga0208243_1000274_pt1 | contig 35150 bp, 33 predicted proteins | sample Subbio2Aug_QV12A_FD_184826 | JGI IMG/M metagenome (GOLD analysis project Ga0208243, IMG submission 184826) | Serpentinite rock and fluid subsurface biosphere microbial communities from McLaughlin Reserve, California, USA - CR12Aug_QV12A (SPAdes) | ecosystem: Environmental > Terrestrial > Deep... | reverse complement strand
GGATGATCATGGGCCGTTCTTGAGGTCGAGCCGTTTCCTTAGGCGAGTGCGAGGACGGAGAACAGGCCGAAAACGCCGCACCGCATTCGTCGTCGCCGCGGCCGCGGCCGCGCGGCGGCGCCGGGCGCGTCGGCAGGACCGGTCGCGCCGGTCCCCGCCCATCGGCGTCGTTCGGCGCTGCGTCCTGCCGGCCGAACTTCACAAAGGAATCCGGCAAGATCAAGAGCGGGCGGCGCCGGAACCGCCGGCCCGGACGGGCGTTTGGCTCTGCCGGTGCCGGTGCGCCGAGGAGGATTGACGATGGAGACCGAGAAGAGGCCGACGCCGCAGGGCCGCGAAGCCGGGCGGAATCTGCAGGAGAGCGCCCGTCGGGAAGAGCGACGGGTCGAGGAGCGGAAGGGTGATCCCCTCAGGAAGGGCGACGAGCGCCTGGAAGAGCGGTCGCGAAGCTCCGATGGCCATGGCGTGGGCGAAAAGCAGCGCGACTAGAGCCGAGCGCGGCGCGGACGGCCGGGAGTTCGGTGGTGGTGCCGGACCAGGCCGCGGGGAACCGATTGTGCGGATGTGACCGCCGACCGCGGCGTTGGCGGCGACGGCCTCGCATCCGTCGCCGCCGCCGAACGCCGGCCGGCGAGGCATCCCGAATCCCCCCGGAAGAGGCCTCGGCCGGCGCCCGTTCCCCGCCACGGCCGGACCCATAGACGCTTCGCCGGCTTCCTTCCTTGCGCTGGATCAATGCCGGCGCGACGGGCGAGATTCCCTGTGACACGGGGCAGGGGCAGGGCTATCACTGGCGCGGGGCGCCGCAGCCCTGCGCCGCGGACAGGATTGCGGCAGGCCATCGGGAGAGAAGCAGGATGCGCTGGAAGGGCAGGCGGCAGAGTTCGAACGTGGAGGACCGGCGCGGTGACGGCGGCGGGTTCGGCACCGGCGGCGGGACGGGAGGCTTCGGGCGCGGCGGCCGAATGCGGATACCCGTCGGCCGCTCCGTCGGCGGCGGCGGCATCTCGGGCATCGTCATCCTCGTGATCGTCTTCTTCGCGCTGCGCGCCTGCGGCATCGATCCGCTCGAGATCCTCGCGCAGATGGAGGACGGGGGCGGCACGAGGGTCGCGACGCGGAGCGCCGACCAGGGCTCCGACGAGATGGCGCAGTTCGCCGGTGTCGTGCTGGCGGAGACGGAAGACGTCTGGCACGGCATCTTCGAGGCGAACGGCGCGACCTACCGGGAGCCGACGATGGTGCTGTTTTCCGGCGGGGTCCGCTCCGCCTGCGGCTTCGCGTCGGCCGCGAGCGGCCCGTTCTACTGCCCCGGCGATTCGAAGCTGTATCTCGACCTCGACTTCTTCGGCGAACTCGACCGCCGCTTCGGCGCCTCCGGCGATTTCGCGCAGGCCTATGTCATCGCCCACGAGGTCGGCCACCACGTTCAGAACCTCATCGGCGTGCTGCCGGAATTCAACCGCCAGCGCCGGACGATGAGCGAGGTGGAGGCCAACCGCATGTCGGTGCGGGTGGAACTGCAGGCCGACTGCTTCGCCGGGGTCTGGGCGCATTTCACCGAGCAGAAGGGCCTGCTGGAAAGCGGCGACATCGACGAGGCTCTGAATGCCGCCAACCAGATCGGCGACGATACGCTGCAGAGGAATTCGCAGGGCTATGTCGTGCCTGACAGCTTCAACCACGGCACGTCCGCCCAGCGGCGCGAATGGTTCGGCCGCGGCCTCGAAGGCGGAAGGCTCGACGACTGCGACACGTTCAACACCGCGCTCTGACCGCGGCCGGGCGAACCGGCGCTGCCGGAGGCGGAGAGCCGTCTGCGGACGGCCGGCCGCTACAACCCGCGCCACTTCCTTCAAGCTCCGTTAAGCCTGCGGTTTAGGCTCGACTTAATCGCAACGCGCTATGTCTTCCTCGGCGACGATGGCAGAGGGCTTGGCATGAGGCGGAAACTGCTGGAGCAGCTGTCCCGCGACGAGCGGGCGAACTTCTCGATCTTCGCGGCGATCGCGATGGTTCCGCTCGTCCTCGCGGCGGGAATGGCGATCGACTTCTCCTCGATCAGCAACCGCCAGTCCGAACTGCAGAACGCGCTCGATTCGGCCGTTCTCGCGGTGGCTCGCGAAGGCGACGCGATCAGCGACAGCGAGGCCATCGAGATCGCCCGGTCCTTCCTCGATGCCAATTTCCTGATCGAGCACGGCGGCCTCAGGGTGATCCGGAGCGGCACGCGCGTCACCGTCGAGGCGACGGCCCGCCAGGAACTGCACTTCGCAGGCGTCCTCGGCTACGAGGAATGGAACGTCTCGGCGGCGTCGTCGGCCGACATCGCCTTCAACCACTACGAGATCGCGCTGGTGCTGGACACGACGGGTTCCATGGCCGGCGGCAAGCTGTCGGCGATGAAGGACGCCGTGCTCGGCCTCGTCGACACGATGGCCTCGCAAATCAAGGATACCGAGAAGCTCAAGTTCGCGGTCGTTCCCTTCGCCAACTTCGTCAATGTCGGCGGGCAGCACGGTCCCGAATTCAAGAAGAACGGCAAGGTGAAGAACAAGACCGGCGCCGACTGGCTCGACCTGCAGGGGAAGGTCGACCTGCCGCAGACGGAGCTGCCGACGGGCCTCAGCCGGTTCGAGCTGTTCCAGCACCTCGGCCAGACCTGGAAGGGGTGCGTCGAGACGCGGCATTCCGCGGGCAAGGATCTCGACGTGGCCGACGTCGTTCCCAACCCCAAGAAGCCGGAAACCCTGTTCGTGCCCGCCTTCTCGATCGACGAGCCGGACAGCTGGGGCTACTCGAACAGCTACATCGTCTCGACGGCCGATCCCCTCGACAAGACGCCTGCCGGACAGTTGAAGAAGCTGCAGAAGTACGGCATCCCGGACATGTCGCTGGTCGACCCTCTGGCACCGTCGGAAGAATGGCTGCCGATCTCCATCGGCACGTCGGGCGGCAAGGGGCCGAACAAGGACTGCCTGGCACAGCCGATCCAGCCGCTCACCAGCGACTACGAAGCCATCAAGAGGATGGTGAAGGGCCTGCAGGCGAACGGCACCACCAACATCATGGAAGGCGTGGCGTGGGGAACCCGTGCCCTTTCCCCCGAGCCGCCTTTCACGGAGGGCAGCGCCAAGGCTCCCGGGATCGAGAAGATCATGATCGTGCTCACGGACGGCTCGAACGTGTTCGGCAACAACGGCACCGCGCTCGGCTCCTCATACTCGAGCAACGGCTATCTCGTGGACGGACGTCTCGGAATCGCGGTCGGCTCGTCCTCGGACACGAACAAGCTGATGAACGCCAGGACGCTGACCGCCTGCGAGAACGCGAAGAAGGCGGGCACGGTGGTCTACACCATCCGGCTCGAGGAGCCGGACGTTAAGACCGGCATGATGCTGAAGGACTGCGCCACCAGCCCCAACCACTTCTTCGACGCGCCTTCACGCAGCCAGCTCGACGACGTGTTCAAGTCGATCCGGGACGACGTCGTGCGGCTGCGGATCTCCTCCTGAGCGGGGGCATGGCCGCCGCAGGCGGACGGGAGCGACCGGACCGCCTCCCCAGCGCCTTTGCCGGATCAGCGTTCGGCGAGCGCCGGCTCGCCCTTGCGCTCGCGGATCAGGTTGATGAAGCGCCGGAAGAGGTAGTGCGAGTCCTGCGGCCCGGGAGAGGCCTCCGGATGGTGCTGCACCGAGAAGACCGGCCGACCGGCGATGGAGATGCCGCAATTCGAGCCGTCGAACAGCGACACGTGCGTTTCCTCGACCCCTTCCGGAAGCGAGTCGCCGTCCACGGCGAAGCCGTGGTTCATCGAGACGATCTCGACTTTCCCGGTGGTGTAATCCTTGACCGGGTGGTTCGCCCCGTGATGGCCCTGATGCATCTTGACCGTGCGCCCGCCGAGCGCCAGCGCGAGCATCTGGTGGCCGAGACAGATGCCGAAGATCGGAATGTCGGCGTCCAGCAGGTCGCGGATCACCGGCACGGCATATTCCCCGGTCGCGGCGGGGTCGCCGGGTCCGTTCGACAGGAACACGCCGTCGGGGTTCATCGCCAGGATGTCTTCGGCGGGCGTCATGGCCGGAACGACGGTGACTTCTGCGCCGAGCCCGGCGATCAGCCGCAGGATGTTGCGCTTGACGCCGTAGTCGATCGCCACGACGTGCATCGAAGGCCGGCTCTGTTCGCCATAGCCTTCGCCCCAGGCCCAAGGGGTCTCCTTCCAGGTCGAGCTCTGTCCGGAGGTCACCTCGCGGGCGAGGTCGAGACCGACCAGCCCGGACCACTCCGCCGCCTGGCGTCTCAGGGCATCCACGTCGAAGATGCCGTCCGGCGCATGGGCGATGACGGCATGCGGAGCCCCGAGATCGCGGATGCGGGCCGTCAGCGCGCGCGTGTCGATGCCGCTCATCGCCACGATGCCGCGGCGCTTCAGCCATTCGTCGAGGCCGCCGTCCGAGCGGTAGTTCGACGGGCGCGTGACGTCCGCCCGGAAGACGGCGCCGACCGCGCCGGCACGGGCGGCTGGCGTCAGGTCCTCGATGTCCTCGGCATTGGCGCCGACATTGCCGATGTGCGGGAAGGTGAAGGTGACGATCTGCCCGGCGTAGGACGGATCGGTCAGGATTTCCTGATAGCCGGTGAGAGCGGTGTTGAAGCAGACCTCGGCGACGGCGCGACCCGTCGCACCGAGCCCGCGCCCTTCGATCACCGTGCCGTCGGCGAGCACGAGCAGGGCCGTGGCTTTCTCCGCGCCCCAGGGCGCCGTGGTTGCGATCATCAGATGTCTCCGTCGGTCGAAAGGCGCAGCGGTCTTGAAACTGTGCGGGCGAAGGGTCATATGCCCGTGCTGAAAACCGCGAACGGTCGGATTGGCGACCGGTTCCGCGCGTTCCATATATGTCCATGCAAGGCCCGGACAATAGGAAAAACGACCGGAGCGGTCAACCCGCGCGGCGGAGTCCGAACGGAAAAGCTTTTGTCAACGAAAACAGCGGCTTGTTGTCCGAAAATTGGAATTGCGTCCGGAAATCCGGGGCGCTAAGGTCCGCCGGCTGCCAAGGGAGTCTCTATTCCGATGCGCGAGAAATTCGCGGAGACGCTGAAACAGGCGCTCAAATCGAACGACAAGCGGCGTGTCTCCACGATTCGCCTGATCCAGACGGCCATCAACGATCGTGACATCGCCAATCGCGGCGCCGGGCGGGACCCGGTGAGCGAAGAGGAAATCGCGCTGATCCTCGTCAAGATGATCAAGCAGCGTCAGGAATCGGCGCGGCTCTACGAGGAAGGCAACCGGCTCGAACTCGCCGAACAGGAGCGCGAGGAAATCGCGATCATCCGCGACTTCCTGCCCCGGCAACTCGAGGAGGAGGCGGTCAAGCAGGCCTGTGCCCAGGTGATCTCCGAGGTCGGCGCGGACGGCCTGCGCGACATGGGTCGCTGCATGAACGCCCTGCGGGAAAAGTATCCCGGACGGATGGACTTCGGCAAGGCCAGCGGAATCGTGAAGGGACTGCTGCAGTAGCGGCCCGGTGCGCGGGGCTTCGGCGCCGGTCGACCCGGTTGCGCCGGAATGGCGGGTCTCCCGGGAGCGGCGTCCTGAGCTCGCGCCGCTTCAGGCCGACCGCAGGCGCGATTCGCGCAGCAGACCCTGTTCCTCCAGGACGGGATAGGCGATCGAGGCGAGCAGCGAGTTGATCTGCTTCAGGTCGCGGATCGTGTCGAGATGGATGGCGCTGGTCTCCATGCTCTTGACGGTGCCGTCGCGCAGCCGGGCAAAGTGGCTGCTGCTGGAGCGCTTCTCCATCGCGCGCAGCCTGTCCTTTTCCTCCACGATCTGCCGCGCCGTCGCCGCATCGCGATTGACCAGGAGGTTGAAGGCGAGGCGTGCATTCGCCGTGACGGCGGCATGGAAGCCCGACAGTTCCCGCCAGCCCTCCTCGGTGAAGTCCAGGCCGCGATCGTGCTTGCGGCGCACATGCACGAGGAGGTTGCGGACGATGATGTCGCCCACCTGTTCGAGCTTCACGCAGGCCCCGACGAGTTCCTGGCAGCGCAGGGCCTCCTTCTCCGACAGCGGGTGCGCCGACATGCGCGCGAGATAGAGCTTGATCGCCGCGTGGCTCCGGTCGACCCGGTCGTCGAGCGTCGCGAGCGCCTTCATCGCGTCCTCGCTGGCGTCGACGTAGAGGTCGCCGATCCGCTTCAGCATGATCTCGACGGTCTCGCAGACGCGCATCACCTCGCGCGTCGCGTTGGCCAGGGCCTGCGGCGGATCGCCGAGGGCCGCTTCCGACAGGGCGGTCACTTCCGGAACGTCGGGCGTGCCTGTCGCGGGCTGTCCCCTGGCGACGAGGCGCGAGGCGAGCGCGTGAATCGGGGCGGCGAGCGGCAGGCCCGCCAGGGCCAGCGCCGCATTGAACAGGATGTGGGCGTGGATCAGCTGCCCGGGGGCGGTGGCGCCCAGCCAGCCGATCGGCGGTGCGAGGACGACGACGCCGACGAGCGCCGCCACGGCGCCGCAGCCGCGCAGGAGGAGGTTGCCGACCGGCACCACGCGGCAGGCCGGCGGGGCCGCGCGCGACAGGAGTGCCGCGATCACCGAGCCGCCGAGATTGGCGCCGAGAACCAGCACGAGCCCCAGTTCGGCCGGCACGACGCCCCGCGCCGCCAGCGCCGCCACCAGCAGCACCGCGGCGACGGAGGAATGGAAGAGCCAGGTGACGATTGCGGCGATGAGGAAGGCGCTCACCGGATCGACGGCGAGGTAGCCGACCACCACCGGGAGCAGCGTGCTGTCCCGCAGCGGTTCCGATGCCTCGCCGATCATGCGAAGCGACAGGATGAGGAGGCCGATGCCGATGAAGATGCGGCCCGCCTGACGCCACATGCGGGACTCGGTCGCGAGGAACATCGAGGTTCCGGCGACGAGGCAGACCGGGACGAGGACGAACAGATCGAGGGACAGCAGCCTGACCACGAGGGCCGAGCCGAGATCCGCGCCGAAGACGGCGACGAGGCCGGACGTGCCGGAGACGATGCCGGTGCCCGCGAAGGAGCCGATCAGCAGGCTGACCGCGGTTGCGCTCTGCATCATCACCGCGAGCACGGCGCCGGCGAGGAGGGCGACGATGCGGCGACGCAGCAGCGCCCTCAGCCTCAGCCGCAGCACGTCGCCATAGGCGCGCTCGACGCCGGTCCGCACCATGCGCGTCGCCCACAGCAGCAGCGCCACCGCACCGGCAAGGTGAAGGAGGACGAGCGAGCCGGTCATGGACGATGTGCCGCAGAGGGGGCCGCAGCCGGCCTGCAAGGACGAATCATGACGCTCCGAACCGCCGGAATCGGCAAACGTTCCAAGGGAAAGAGTTTAGCCAGATAATCTCCCCGCCGGCCGCGCCATGCCATGCGCAGGGCCGACGCCGAACGTCGTTTCCAGACGCCGCCGCCCGATCCGGCGGCGTCGCGGCTGTGGAAAGCGGGCAGGGCGGACGATTGGTGTCGTCTGGCGCGGATCGAACGACTAAGGTGGAAGCGAGAGAACCAGACCCCATGCGATTTGCGCCTTCCTTCCTCGACGAAATCCGCGATCGAGTGCCGATCTCGTCGATCATCGGCGCGCGCGTGTCCTGGGACAAGCGCAAGACCAACACGTCGCGCGGCGACTACTGGGCCTGCTGTCCCTTTCACGGCGAGAAGAGTCCGAGCTTCCACTGCGAGGACAGGAAGGGTCGCTACCACTGCTTCGGCTGCGGGGCCTCGGGGGATCATTTCAAGTTCCTGACGGCGCTCGACGGCCTGAGCTTTCCGGAGGCGGTCGAGCGGGTCGCGGAGCTGGCCGGCGTGCCGATGCCGGCGCGCGATCCGGAGATGGAGCGGCGCGAGCAGCAGCGTGCGAGCCTGCACGACGTCATGGAAATGGCGACGCAGTTCTTCGAGAGCCAGCTCCAGGCCGCCGGCGGGGCGAAGGCGAGGGCCTATCTGCGCGAGCGCGGGCTTTCGTCGGCGACCCAGCAGGCGTTCCGGCTCGGCTACGCCCCGGACGGGCGGAACGCGCTGAAGGAACATCTTGCGGCCAGAGGCGTCGCGAAGGACCAGATCGAAGCCTGCGGCCTGGTGCGCCACGGCGACGACATTCCGGTCTCCTACGACTGGTTCCGCGACCGCGTGATGTTTCCGATCGAGGATTCGCGCGGCCGCGTGATCGCCTTCGGCGGGCGGGCGCTGTCGCCGGACGCGCCCGCCAAGTACATGAATTCGCCCGATACGGAACTCTTCCACAAGGGCGAAGTACTCTACAATTTCGCTCGTGCCCGCAAGGGACAGGGCAAGGACGGCGCGGTGATCGCCGTCGAGGGCTACATGGACGTGATCGCGCTGGCCCAGGCCGGCTTTGCCAACGTCGTCGCACCGCTCGGCACCGCGCTGACGGAGGCACAGCTCGAACTCCTGTGGCGCATGGCGCCGGAGCCGGTGCTGTGCTTCGACGGCGACAAGGCCGGGCTGAAGGCCGCCTGGCGGGCGGCCGACCTCGCGCTGCCCTCCATCCAGCCCGGCCGCACCGTGCGTTTCGCGATGCTGCCGGAAGGACAGGACCCCGACGACCTGGTGCGCGGCGGCGGCCCGGAAGCATTCCGTGCCGTGCTCGCCGAGACGCGGGCGCTGGCCGAGATGGTCTGGCTGCGCGAGACGCAGGGCGCGGTCTTCGAGACGCCGGAGCGGCGGGCGGAACTGGAGAAGGCGCTGCGCGAGGCGACGAACCGGATCCGCGACGAGAACGTCCGCCGCCACTACCAGCAGGACATGCGCGAGCGTGTGCAGGCCTTCTTCGGCACGAGCAGGCCGAAGCGCAACTGGCAGCCGCACGAACGCGGCGGGGACCGCAGCAGCGAGGGCTGGGGGCGCGGACAGCGGCCCTCGGGCCGTCTCGCCGTCTCCGACAGTCTCGCCCGGTCGGCGCTGGTGCGAACGTCCGCCGCCATCATGCCGGTGCGCGCGGCGGTGCTGATGGTCGCGCTGGTGAACCATCCGCCGCTGATCGACGAGTTCTTCGACCAGGTGGAGCGGCTGGATCTCGGCCATGCCGACCTGCAGCGGCTGCATGGCGGATTGCTCGACGCCGTGGCCCATGACGAGGCGGGCGACCGCGAGGCGATCGTTGCCTGCCTGACGCGGGCAGGACTCGGTGCGGTCTGGGACGCGGCGGTGGCGCTGGTGCGGCGCACGCGGCAATGGCCGTCGCTGGAGGAGGCGGCGCTCGACGACGCGCGCGATGCCTTCTCGCAGGCGCTGCACTTGCACCAGAGCGCCGGCTATCTACATAAGGAGCTGAGGGCGGCGGAAGCCGCGCTGGCCCTGGAGCCGACGGAGGAGAACTATCGGCAGCTGCTCGCCATCCAGACCCAGTTCCGCGACGTCCAGGCGACCGAAGCGCTGATCGAAGGCTTCGGCGTGTCCTCCGGAAGAACGGGCGGCAAGGGTTGAAGGCGATCGTCGGGGCGACCTTTTTTCGACCGAATCGCCTGCCAACGGCTTGACCTTGCGGAGAATAGGCGGAATCAGGACGGTTCGGATTCGTCAATGGACATGGTGTCTTGCGCAATCGGCGGGGAGGCTGGCGGCGTTCGGCGTCAATCGCAAGCAGGCGCGCCGCCATCGCGCCAAGGTTAATGATGCATTCACGCGATGCCGTTAGTCGCTGCGGCGAGCGACTCGGCCTCATCCGGTGCTGCGCGCGGTTCGCCGGGGACCGCCTAGCCGGACTTGTTGGAGACAGGAAAGCATGACGACAAAAGAAAAAGAAGAGGTCGAGACGGAGCGCGAAGGCGCAGTCGACGGCCCGCTTCTCGACCTTTCCGACGATGCCGTCAAGAAGATGATCAAGCTCGCCAAGAAGCGCGGCTATGTCACCATGGACGAACTCAATGCGGTGCTGCCGTCGGAGGAAGTGACCTCCGAGCAGATCGAGGATACCATGTCGATGCTGTCGGACATGGGGATCAACGTCGTCGAGGACGACGAGGCCGGCGAGGAGCCCGAGGGCGACCAGGCCGCCGACGCCGAAGAGGAATCCAACGAGATCGCCGAGCAGACGGGCACCGCCGTCGCCGCCGTCGCCAAGAAGGAGCCGACCGACCGCACCGACGATCCGGTGCGCATGTACCTGCGCGAGATGGGCTCGGTCGAGCTCCTGTCGCGCGAGGGCGAGATCGCCATCGCCAAGCGTATCGAGGCCGGCCGCGAGACGATGATCGCCGGGCTCTGCGAGAGCCCGCTGACCTTCCAGGCGATCATCATCTGGCGCGACGAGCTGAACGAGGCGCGGATCCTGCTGCGCGAGATCATCGATCTCGAGGCGACCTATGCCGGACCGGAGGCCAAGCAGGCGCCGGTGGTGGAACGCCTCGACGAGGACGACAAGCCGAAGGCCGAGGAACCCCGCGGTCGCCGCGGCCGCGAGGACGACGACGTCACCAATGTCGGCGGCGACGTGCGCGGCGAGGAGGACGACGAGGAGGACGACGAGGCCAATCTGTCGCTCGCCGCGATGGAGGCCGAGCTGCGTCCGCAGGTGATGGAGACGCTCGACTTCATCGCCGGCACCTACAAGAAGCTGCGCAAGCTGCAGGACCAGCAGGTCGAGGCGCGGCTTGCCGCGACCGGCGCGCTGTCGTCCAGCCAGGAGCGCTCCTACAAGAAGCTCAAGGACGAGCTGATCACGGCGGTGAAGTCGCTGTCGCTCAACCAGAACCGCATCGAGGCGCTGGTCGAGCAGCTCTACGACATCAACAAGCGGCTGGTGCAGAACGAGGGCCGGCTGCTGCGGCTCGCCGAGAGCTACGGCGTGCGCCGCGACGACTTCCTGCAGCACTATCAGGGCAGCGAGCTCGACCCCAACTGGATGAAGTCGATCGCCAATCTCGGCAGCCGCGGCTGGAAGGAGTTCGCCCGCAACGAGGGCGCCACGATCGGCGCGCTGCGCAGCGAGATCCAGAACCTCGCGCAGGAGACGGCGATCTCGATCGCGGAGTTCCGCAAGATCGTCAACCAGGTGCAGAAGGGCGAGCGCGAGGCGGCCATCGCCAAGAAGGAGATGGTCGAGGCGAACCTCCGCCTCGTGATCTCCATCGCCAAGAAGTACACCAACCGCGGCCTGCAGTTCCTCGACCTGATCCAGGAAGGCAACATCGGCCTGATGAAGGCGGTCGACAAGTTCGAGTACCGCCGCGGCTACAAGTTCTCCACCTATGCGACCTGGTGGATCCGGCAGGCGATCACCCGTTCGATCGCCGACCAGGCCCGCACGATCCGCATCCCGGTCCACATGATCGAGACGATCAACAAGATCGTGCGCACCTCGCGCCAGATGCTGCACGAGATCGGCCGCGAGCCGACGCCGGAGGAACTGGCCGAGAAGCTCGCCATGCCGCTGGAGAAGGTGCGCAAGGTGCTGAAGATCGCCAAGGAGCCGATCAGCCTCGAGACGCCGGTCGGCGACGAGGAGGATTCGCATCTCGGCGACTTCATCGAGGACAAGAACGCCATCCTGCCGATCGACGCGGCGATCCAGGCCAATCTGCGCGAGACGACGACGCGCGTGCTCGCCTCGCTCACCCCGCGCGAGGAGCGCGTGCTGCGCATGCGCTTCGGCATCGGCATGAACACCGACCACACGCTGGAGGAAGTCGGCCAGCAGTTCTCGGTGACGCGCGAGCGCATCCGCCAGATCGAGGCCAAGGCGCTGCGCAAGCTCAAGCATCCGAGCCGCTCGCGCAAGCTCCGGAGCTTCCTCGACAGCTGAGGGACGCTCCTTCGGATGAAACACCAGGACCCGGCGGCGACGCCGGGTTCTTTCGTTTGCACATTGTATTTTCAGTTGCGTGGGGGGAGCCGGAGCAACGGATGCCGACGATTTCGGTCTTCCATGGCATCGTGATACAGATGTTCTGGAACGATCATGCGCCGCCGCATTTTCATGCATTGTACGGCAGGTATGAAGCGATCGTGGAAATCGAGACACTGCGTGTGGCGCGTGGGAGCCTGCCTCGAACAGCAATGGCTTTGGTGTTTCAATGGGCGGAGGACCACCGCCCGGAGTTGATGGAGAACTGGAAGCGATGTCGTTCGCATCAGATGCCGATCAGGATCGCACCGCTGACCTGACACAGGATATCGAAGCCGTGGCGCCATGGCGTGTAGTATCCGCAATCGCCGTCGGCGAGACAGATATCGCGGTCCGCTTCGTCGATGGCCTTGAAGGCATCGTCCACATGCGCGACTTGATCTGGTCCGACCGGGCGGGGGTTTTTGCCACCTTGCGGGATCCGGGCGTCTTCAGACAGATTCGTCTGGAATTCGGAGCGGTGACGTGGCCGGGAGAGATCGATCTGGCGCCCGACGCCATGCATGACGAGATCGAACGTCGCGGACATTGGACGCCGAGCTGAATCGGTCGTTCACGTCGCGATCACTGTTCGCACAGCCCTGCCGACATTCGTGCCATCGACGCAAATCCCAACGCCAGATGAACGGCCCCTTCGGCTTGGGTTCAGGCTGGCGGGATTATCCTTCGCTCAATGGATCGGGACAGGCCCGGTCGGCCGGCCCCCCGGCAGAACGCGAAGGAAAAGAACAATGACCTCCCTCCTCAAGACCGCTCTCGTCGCCCTCTCGCTGGCCGCCGCCGGCCTCGGCGCCTCGGCCACCACCGCATCGGCGAGCGACGTGCGCTTCGGCATCGTCATCGGCGGCGGCGGCTATCACGGCGGCGGCTCCGGCTGGCATGGCGGCCATCCGGGCGGCCCCGGCTGGCACGGCGGTCCGCGCTACGGCCGCGGCGTCTGCGCCCCCGGCCACGCGCTCCAGAAGGCGCGCGGCATGGGCATCCGCCACGCCCGCATCGTCGACGTCAACCACCGCGTGGTGCGCGTCGACGGCCGCGACCGGGGCGGCTTTGTCCGCGCCGTCTTCGCCAACGACCGCGGCTGCCCGGTCATTCGGGTCCGCTGACGCTGCAGGGCCGGATGCCGGCGGGTGGCGCCCGCGGCGTCCGTCTTTCTCCGAACTGGTTCGGGAACCCGGCGATGGCGCCGGGTTCTTTGCGATTCGGGGCTGTGCTATGCTTCCCTGCATGAACGAGCGCTTCCTTCCCGTCGCGACGTCCGAGCTGCGCACCACGCAGGCCGCCGAGGGCCTGCGCCGGCGCGCCTTCACCGTGGCCGAGATCGAGGCCATGGTCGCGGCCGGCATCATCGCGGAGGACGAACGCTTCGAGCTGATCGGCGGGGAGGTGGTGCCGATGTCTGCCAAGGGCCTGCGCCACGAGCGTCTGAAGACATGGGTAAACCGGCAACTGGCGAAGCAGCTACCCGACACGATCGGCTTTACGCCCGAGACGACGTTCCGGCTTTCGCCCGACACCTTCCTCGAACCCGACTTCGTGCTCTACGACACCGCCGTCGGGCTCGAAGGCCTCACCGGCGCGACCTGCCTGCTCGCCATCGAGATCGCCGACACCAGCCTCGACTACGACAAGGGCCGCAAGGCGCTTATCTTCTCGGCCTTCGGCATTCCCGAGCTCTGGGTCATCGACGCCGTCACCCGCCTCACCACCGTCTTCCGCGACCCGAGCCCGATCGGCTACCGCCGGGTGGTGGACGTGCGGCCGGACGACGCGCTGACGGCGCTGAAAGTGGCGGGGCTGGAACTGCGGCTGGGCGATTTCACGTAGTACGCGCCATCCTCGCCTACTTCCGCACCACCACCCACACCGCGTGAATGATTCCAGGCACGTAGCCGAGGATCGTCAACAGGATGTTCAGCCAGAAGTGGAGCCCGAGGCCGACCTGCAGGAAGACGCCGAGGGGCGGCAGGATGATGGCGGCGAGGATGCGGACGACGTCCATGGGGCGGGCTCCGAGGCTGGGCTGAAAGAGGCGGGACAACGGAAAGCCGGCCGGAGGGTTCCGGCCGGCTGGGGGTGACTGGTCTTTGCCGGTCGGCGCTTCAGCCAGCGCCGGCCGGCCGGGCATCGCTCGGCCGGCGGTTCGCGGGGCCGGTCGGGATCAGGCGACCGGCCGGGGCGTCGCGCTCAGCCGTACCACGGCCCCATCACCACCTCGGTCTCGGCGTCGGACGCCGCCACCTTGTCGGCGAAGGCCTGCGGGTCGCTGTCGCGGTAGTGGTAGGGATAGACATAGGCCGGCTTGAACTCCGCCACGGCGGAGGCGGCCTGGTCGACGGTCATGGTGAAGGGCAGGTTCATCGGCAGGAAGGCGATGAAGATGTCCTCCAGCGCGCGCATCTCCGGGATGTCCTCGGTGTCGCCGGCGATGTAGACGCGGCGGCCGCCGATCGACAGCACGTAGCCGTTGTCGCGGCCCTTCGGATGGTACTTCAGCCGCTCCTCGGTGGTGTTGTAGGCCGGCACCGCCTCGATCGCCATGCCGTCCACCGTCGTCGTCTCGCCATTGGCGATGGCTGTCGCCCTTGCCTTCAGGTCCTCGGGCAGCATGGCGAAGACCGCGGGATTGGTGACCAGCTTCGTGCTCTCGCCGACGAGGGCCGCCAGCGTGTCGGGCTTGTAGTGGTCGCCGTGCTCGTGGGTGATCAGGATCAGGTCGGGTGCCGCATGCGCCGAATAGGCGGAGGCCTCGCCGACCGGGTCGCAGTAGATGGTCATCGACGGCGTGGTCATGACGAAGGAGGCGTGCGCGATCGGGTGGATGGTGATGGTGCCGCCCTCCACCTCGTAGCTGTCGCCGCCGCCCGCCTGGGCCTGTGCGGCAAAGGGCATCACCGTGCCGAGGCCGAGGCTCGCGGCGGCTGCCAGGCCCAGTCCGAGCGTTTCGCGTCGCGTGATCGTCATGATGTGTTCCTCTTCGAGTTGCCGGGTGTCCGTCCGCCGCCTGGGCGTCCGCAACCGGCAGAATAGGGCGCCGTCGCCGGACGACGACGATGGCGCGATCAAATTTTCATGAGATGCGCCGGACGGCGCGCAAGTCGACGCCGGTGCGATGCGTGAAGCGGCGGCGGCAGAGATTTGCGGACGCGGGACCGTTTCCGCGGCCGGACTGATCCAGCGCAAAGATGAGCAAGAATTAACTTGTAAGCGAAGGGATCCGCGCCGATCTCCTTCGGGAAGAGGGCGCCGCTGAGGCGCCGGGCGCGTCCGCTGGTCGGGCGGCAGCCCCGGGCAGAGAGGCCGGTCATGGACCAGATCGTGGAGAAGCCGAATCAGCCGCGGGCCGCGTCGATCGAGCAGACGCTCGGCCTGCAGCCGGGCGGCAAGGCGCCGCGGCGTCCATGGCGCTGGCTCGTCGCCGGCGCGCTCGTGCTTGCTGCCGGCATCGGCCTCACGGCATGGTGGGGCGCGGGGCAGGGCACGCAGGTCGTGGCGTTCCAGACGGTGCCGGTCTCCCGCGGCAACCTGACCATTGAGGTCTCCGCCACCGGCACGCTGCAGCCGCTGACCCAGGTCGACGTCTCCAGCGAACTGTCGGGCGTCATCCGCTCGGTCGACGTGGTCGAGAACCAGGAGATCGCCCGGGGCGACGTCCTGGCGTCGCTCGACACGACCAGCCGGGCCGCACAGGTCGAACGGGCGCGGGCGTCGCTGAAGGCCGCGGAGGCGAAGCTCGCCGACGCGCGCACGACGCTCTCCGAAAGCGAGCAGACGCTGACGCGGTCGCAGAGCCTGTTTGCGCGCGGCATGGTCTCGGACCAGGCGCTGGAGAGCGCCGTCGCGACCCGGGACAGGGCGCAGAGCGCGGTGGCCATCGCCGACGCCAACGTCGCCATCGCGGCCGCCGACCTGAAGATCCAGGAGACCGATCTCGCCAAGAGCACGATCTATGCGCCCATCGACGGCATCGTTTTGACGCGCGACGTCGATCCGGGCCAGACGGTCGCCTCGTCGCTGTCGGCGCCGGTGCTGTTCGTCATCGCGGAGGACCTGAAGACGATGGTGCTGGAGGCGGCCATCGACGAGGCCGACATCGGCGCGGTCAGAAAGGGCCAGACGGCGCGCTTCACGGTCGATGCCTATCCCGACCGGAACTTCGACGCCACCATCTCCGACATCTCCTTCGCCTCGGTGACGACCGACAACGTCGTGACCTACGACGCCAAGCTCGCTGTGGACAACCGCGACCTGTCGCTGCGGCCGGGCATGACGGCGACGGTGACGATCGTGACGCGCGAGGCGGACGGCGTTCTCACGGTCCCGAGCGCCGCCTTCCGGTTCCGTCCGCCCCAGACGGAACAATCCGGCGGCTGGAGCCTCGACAGCCTGTTCGGCGGCCGCCGCATGGGACGGATGTTCGAACGGCGCAGCCCGACGGTCGCCGGCGACGGCAGCCGCATCCTCTACGTCCTGCGCGACGGCGCCCCGGTCTCGACGCGCGTCCGCACCGGTGCGTCGGACGGCGAGGACACCGAGATCCTGTCGGGCCTTGCGGAGGGCGATCCGGTCATCGTGGGAACCCGCAGCGGCGCGGGCACGGCGCGATGACGGCGCCGCTGCTTTCCTTCTCCGACGTCTGGAAGACCTACGGGCAGGGCGAGGCGGCGGTGAATGCGCTGGCCGGCGTCGATCTCGCGATCGAGCGCGGCGACTTCGTCGCGATCATGGGACCGTCAGGCTCCGGCAAGTCGACTGCCATGAACATCATCGGCTGCCTCGACACGCCGACGCGCGGCGTCTACGGCTTCGAGGGCATCGACGCCGGGCGGCTCGACCGGGGACGCCGGGCGATGCTGCGCAATCTCTACATCGGCTTCGTCTTCCAGGGCTACAACCTGCTGGCGCGCACCACCGCGGCGGAGAATGTCGAGCTGCCGCTGATCTATCGCGGCGTGCCCGCGCGCGAACGGCGGGCGAGGGCGCTGGCGGCGCTGGAGCGGGTGGGGCTGGCGGGCCGGGCGAATCACACCCCGGCCGAGCTCTCAGGCGGCCAGCAGCAGCGGGTGGCGATCGCGCGGGCGATCGTGTCGGAGCCGACGCTGCTGCTCGCCGACGAGCCGACCGGCAATCTCGACACCGCGCGCAGCCACGAGATCATGGAACTGCTGATCGAGCTCAACCGCGAGAACGGGTTGACGGTGGTGATGGTGACGCACGAGGCCGACATCGCCGCCTATGCCGAGCGCCAGCTGAAATTCGTCGACGGCAGGGTCGCCTCCGACACGCGTGTCGAGGAGATGGCGCCATGATCTGGGAAGCCATCCGCCTGGCTCTCACCTCGGTGCGGCGCAACGCCCTGCGCTCCTTCCTGACGCTGCTCGGCATCGTCATCGGCGTGGCGGCCGTCATCGCCATGATCACCATCGGTTCGGGAACCACCGAGAAGGTGAAGGCCGACATCGGCAAGCTCGGCTCGAACCTGCTCGTGGTGCGTTCGGGCGCCGACAGCGGGCCGGGCGGGCCGCGCAACCAGGCGCGGCCGCTGTCGCAGAAGGACCACGAGATCCTCGCCGGCAAGCTGGACGGCGTCGAAGCGGTATCGGCTGCCTCGCAGTCGATGGTGCGCGTGGTCTACGGCACCGAGAGCCTGCTGTCGGCCGTGACGGGCACGGACGACGCCTATTTCACGGCGCGCAACTGGACGCTGAGCTCCGGTCGCGTGTTCAACGAATCGGAACTGCGCGCCGGCTCGAATGTCTGCATCGTCGGCACGACGGTGAGCAGCCAGTTCTTCGGCGCGGGCGATCCGGAGGGCGCCACGATCCGCGTGAAGCAGATGAGCTGCAAGGTGATCGGGCTTCTGGAGTCCAAGGGCTTTTCCGGGTTCGGGCAGGACCAGGACAACGTCGTGATGATGCCGCTGGCGGCGTTCCAGCGGCGGATCGCCGGCGACCGCGACATCGAGACGATCTACGTCGCCGGCCGCGACGGCGTTTCAACGTCGCAGATCCAGTCGGACATGGAGGACCTCCTGCGCGAGAGCCGCCGCGTGGCGCCCGATGCCGACGACGACTTCACGGTGCGCGACATGACGCAGGTGGCCGAGGCGATGACCAGCGCCACGACGGCCATGACCGGCATGCTGGGCGCCGTGGCGGGCGTGTCGCTGCTCGTCGGCGGCATCGGCATCATGAACATCATGCTCGTCTCGGTGACCGAGCGGACGCGCGAGATCGGCATACGGCTGGCCATCGGCGCGCACGAGAAGCACATCCTGCTGCAGTTCCTCGTGGAGGCGACCGTGCTGTCGGCGATCGGCGGCCTGACGGGCGTGCTTCTGGGGCTGGGCATCGCCGGCGGGGTCGCCTACGCGCTGTCGATCCCGTTCAGCCCGTCGCTGGTCATCGTTCTGATGGCCTTCGGCTTCTCGGCGATGATCGGCATGGTGTTCGGCTTCTTCCCGGCGCTGCGGGGGGCGCGTCTCGATCCGATCGAGGCGCTGCGGCACGAATAGTTTGGTCAGGCGGCCTTGTGGCGGTGCCGGCTGCGCACGGCCATGACGCCGCGCGTGCCGAACAGGATCGACAGGATGTAGGCGGCGCCGGCCGACAGCACGATCGACGGCCCGGACGGCAGCGCGGCATGGTAGGAGAGGAGAAGGCCGGAAAGGCTCGACGCCAGACCGATCGCCACCGCAAGGACGCACATCGGTCCGACCCGCGTCGTCCAGAACCGGGCCGCGGCCGCGGGCAGCATCATCAGGCCGACCGAAAGCAGGGTGCCGAGAGCCTGGAAGCCGCCGACGAGGTTCAGCACCACGAGCGCCAGGAAGGCGAAGTGCACGACGGTGCCGATGCGGCTGACCGAGCGCAGGAAGAGCGGGTCGAGACACTCGGCCACGAGGCCGCGCCAGAGGATGGTCAGCGTCACCAGCGTGATGCCGCAGATCGCGCCGATCAGCGTCAGCGCCTCGTCGTTGAGGGCGAGCACGGTGCCGAAGAGCACGTGCATCAGGTCGACGCTCGAGCCGCGCAGCGACACGATCATGACGCCGAGAGCCAGCGAGATCAGATAGAAGGCGGCGAGGGAGGCGTCTTCCTTCTGCAGCGTGAAGCGCGACACCGCGCCGGCGCCCAGCGCCACCACGACGCCCGCCACCAGCCCGCCGATCGTCATCGGGACGATCGCCAGGCCGTAGAGCAGGAAGCCGACGGCGGCGCCCGGCAGAATGGCATGGGCCATCGCGTCGCCGGCAAGGCTCATCCGCCGCAGCATCAGGAAGACGCCGACCGGGCAGGACGCGACCGACAGCATGACCGCGCCGAGGAGCGCGCGCTGCATGAAGGCGAACTCGAGGAAGGGCGCGACGAAGAAATCGATCATCTGCGGGATCAGGACAGGCTGCGCGGATGCGCGTCGGCGCCGCGGTGGCCAGGATGGCGATGCGGCTCCTCGCCATGGTGGTGGTGCGCGTGCGGCTCGTCCGTCCCGCCCTGCGCATGGTCAGGCTCGCACCAGGGTGCGTCGTCGCTCCAGGCCTCGTCGAAATTGCGGGCGCGGGCGAGGTTCTCGGGGACCAGCACCTCCGACGTCGGCCCCCAGGCCACCTTGCGCCGCGACAGGATGAGCGTCTGCGGAAAATGGCGCCGGACGAGGTCGAGGTCGTGCGCCACGACGAGGATCGTGCGCTCCTCGCCATGCCAGAGGCGGATGAGCGCGACGAGGTCGGCGACGGTGTTGGCGTCGATGGCGTTGAAGGGCTCGTCGAGCAGGATCAGGTCGGCATCCTGGACGAGGACGCGGGCAAACAGCGCGCGCTGCAGCTGGCCTCCCGAGAGCGTGTCCAGCGGCCGTTCCTGGAAGCCCTCGAGGCCGACCGCCTGCAGCGCCTTGCGGCAGTTGGCGTGGTCGGTCCTGTCGTAGCGGCCGAGCAGGCCGCGCTTGCCCCAGAGCCCGAGACGGACGAGATCGATGACGCGGGCGGGAAAGGAGCGGTCGATCTCGGACTGCTGGGCGAGATAGGCGATGCGCGTGCCGGGCGCGACGCCGACCTCGCCGCCCAGCGGCGCGAGGACGCCGACGATGCCCTTCATCAGCGTCGACTTGCCCGAGCCGTTGGGCCCCACGACGGCGGTCAGCGAGCCACGCGCCACGTCGCCCGTCAGATGGTGGACGGCGGGATGGCGATCATAGCCGAGCGTCAGGTCGCGGAAGGCGAGAACGGGTTCTGTCATGGCATCATCGGCCGGTGAAGCTGCGGCCCGGCTTTCGATATGTTATGTTGTTACGTCCGTCAACCTCGCGCGCCGCGCGACTTCCGATCCGCATGCCAGCCGGTCAGCCGTCGCCTTCGCGCTGCGGGCGCGCGTTGCGGCCTCGACCGAAGGTGTAGCCGGTCTCGACGGCCGCCTTGCCGAACTTGTCGCGCAGCCTGTCGATCGCGCCTTCCGCGAGCGCTCGCTTGCGCGCGCCGACATCGACCAGATCCGGCGGATCGGCCCTTTCGGCATCCGACAGGTCGCTGACGCCGATGCCGATCAGCCGGTAGCGGGTGCCGTCGGTTTCCTTGCGCAGGAGTTCGAGGCCGGTGGAGAAGATGCGGTCCGCCAGCCGCGTCGGATCGGCCAGCTGGCGGTTGCGCGTTCGGATCCGGAAGTCGCTGGTCTTGAGCTTGAGCACGACGGTGCGGCCGGCGATGCCGGCCTTCTTCAGGCGGGAGGAGACCTTCTCCGACAGGGCGCGCAGCACCGGTACGAGATCGTCGGGCGAAGCGAGGTCGGTATCGAACGTCGTCTCGGCCGACACGCTCTTGGTCTCGTGCTCGGCGTGGACCTTGCGCTCGTCCATCCCCCGCGACAGGTGGAAGAGCCGGTCGCCCATCGACCCGTAGCGCTTCATCAGGTCGCCGCGCTCCATCGTCTGCAGCTGCCCGATCGTCCGGATGCCGTCGCGTTCCAGCACCGCGGCGAAGGCCTTGCCGACGCCCCAGATCATGGTCACCGGCTTGCCGGCGAGGAAGGACACCGCTTCCTGTTCGCCGATGACGGAAAAGCCGCGCGGCTTCTGGAGATCCGAGGCGATCTTGGCGAGGAACTTGCAGTAGGACAGGCCGATCGAGGCAGAGATGCCGATCTCCCGTTCCAGGTCGCGGGAGAACCGTGCGAGCACGAGGGCCGGCGGCATGCCGTGCAGCCGCTCGGTTCCCGACAGGTCGAGAAAGGCCTCGTCGATGGAGATCGGTTCGACCAGCGGCGTCAGCGCCTGCATCATGGCGCGGACCTCGCGCCCGACGCGGGCATACTTCTCCATGTCGGGCTTGATGACGACGGCCTCGGGGCAGGCGGCGAGCGCCTTGAACATCGGCATCGCCGAACGCACCCCGCTGATGCGCGCCACGTAGCAGGCGGTGGAGACGACGCCGCGCTTGCCGCCGCCGATGATGACGGGGCGGTCGCGCAGTTCGGGCCGGTCGCGCTTTTCCACCGCCGCGTAGAAGGCGTCGCAATCGATATGGGCGAGCGAGAGCGCGAAGAGCTCGGAATGACGAACCAGGCGGGGGCTGCCACACTGGCTGCATCGGCGCGACGCCCGGTCCGCCTGCAGGGCCAGGCAGTCGCGGCAGAAACCGGCCGGGGGATCGTTGACAGCGCGCGGCATGGATGCGAACATAAAGAGAACAAACCGCATGATAATCGAGCCGCGGGACGCGGGCAAGACGAGGTGGAGGACCCGGGATGACATCCGACCCGCAATGCGCGGAGGTCCGGCCCCTGACCTTCGACCTGTGGCCGGCGCTGGAGGACCTCTTCGGCCCGCAGGGTGCATGCTATGGCTGCTGGTGCACCTACTTCCGCCTGCCGCCGGCACGGCGCCGCGCGGGCACGCGCGAGACCAACAGGGCGCACCTGATGAACCGCGTGGAGGCAGGGCCGCCGCCCGGGCTGATCGCGTTCGAGGAGGGTGCGCCGGTCGGCTGGATGCAGGTCGGGCCGCGCGCGGACGTGCCGGAGTGGAACAATGCGCGTCGGGTCTCGGCCCCGCTCGAGGGCGAAGCGGTTGCAGACCCCGCGAACTGGGCGATCTCGTGTTTTTTCGTCCGCCCGAAGGCGCGGGGCAGGGGACTGTCGCACCGCCTCGTGGCGGCCGGCATCGACTTCGCGCGCGAGAACGGCGCGCGGGTGCTTGACGCCTGTCCCCTCGACGAGGCGAAGCAGTCGAAATCGGTCGGGCTGTTCGTCGGCTCGACGCGGGTGTTCGAAGCGGCGGGGTTCCGGCCGGTGGCGCTGCGCAAGGCCGGAAGGCCGTTGATGCGGTTGGTGCTCTGAGGCGCGACGTCGGGCGACTGCAGAGGGCGGTGGCGCGTCAGACGCCCAGTGCGGCGGCGATCTTCGGGCGGGCCTCGTGCCAGTCCTGGACAACGACGATGCCCTCGGGCGGCGGCGGCAGGAGGTCGCGCAGCGCGTTGTCCGCCATCAGGTGGAACAGATGCGTGTCCGGCACGCTCTCCTTCGCCGAGACGAGATTGCGCGGCTGGTCGTCGACGAAGGCGACGGGGCGGCCCGTCGGGCCGCGCAGGCTGCGGATCGCCGGTCCCTTCGCCATTTCGGTCGTCACCAGCGGATAGGTGAGGCCCAGCCCGTCGAGATGCAGGCGCCGGGCGTCGCGGTGGCGATGCGGCATCGCCGTCAGGAGCACGATCTCGACGTCGCGGGCGAAGCCGGCCAGCGTCTCGGCGGCGCCGTCCGTCAGCGTCTGCCAGTCCGACTGGGCGACGAAGAAGGCGTCGAGGAGTTCGGTCACCAGCGCCTGTTCGGCGGCGGCGCCGGTCTGCATGTGATGGATGTTGCCCGTCAGCCGGAACGAATCGAAGGTCAGCCGGTACCCGAGCCCTTCGAGGTAGCGCGGGAAGGGCCGCACGAAATGCAGCAGCACGTCGTCGACGTCGAGCACGAGGAGCGGCCGGTCATCCTGCGCGAGCTCCGCGATCTGGCGGGCCGTTTCGGGATCGTCGCTCATGTCGAGGCCTCGAAATCGTCGACGCCGCCCGGCAGGGCGCGCTTCGCGCGGCCGACCGTGGCCGGTTCCGTTCCCGACGCCTCGCAGAAGGCCATCAGGCTCGGTTCGTGCCCGAGCAGGAAGCCGAGAACCCCGGCGAGGAAGCCGGGCTCGGCCGCGGCGCGCCGTATCTGCACGGCCTCGATGCCGCTCATCGCCAGGAAGCGGGGCATCAGGACCGGGTCGGACGCGATGAAGCCGAGAGCGCCGATCGCGAGGGCTTCGGCATCGCTGCGGCTCACGGTGGGCGCACCCGCGCCCGAGGAGGCTTTCGACATCGTCATGGCCCCGCTCTTAAGCGGTCGGGGAACCGCGCGCAACGTCCGGACTTGTCCCTGCGACAGGTCCTTCGAGGCGATTTGCCTTTCGTCAATCATATCGCGGTACGGTCGGAGGCAGATGGGACGAGAACGCGACGGCAGGCAGGGGCGGCCGCCGCGGGCTGGGTGGGACAAGATGGCCAAGAAGGTGATGATCGTCGAGGACAACGAGCTCAACATGAAGCTCTTCCGCGACCTGATCGAGGCCAGCGGGTACGAGACGGTGCGCACGCGGAACGGCTTGGAGGCGCTCGATCTGGCGCGCGCTCACCGTCCCGACCTGATCCTGATGGACATCCAGCTCCCCGAGGTCTCGGGCCTGGAGGTCACGAAGTGGCTGAAGGAAGACGACGATCTCCATGCCATCCCCGTGATCGCTGTGACCGCCTTCGCCATGAAGGGCGACGAGGAACGCATCCGCCAGGGCGGCTGCGAGGCCTACATCTCGAAACCGATCTCGGTCGGCAAGTTCATAGAGACCATCAGATCCTACCTGGGCGACGCCTGAGCGGCGCCCCGACCGACGGAAAACCGGCATGACCGCGCGCATCCTCGTCGTCGACGACGTTCCGGCCAACCTGAGGCTGCTCGAGGCGCGCCTTCTGGCCGAGTACTTCGAGGTCTTGACGGCGACCAGCGGCCCACAGGCGCTGGAGATCTGCGAAGGCGGGCGTGTCGACGTGGTTCTCCTCGACATCATGATGCCGGGCATGGACGGCTTCGAGGTCTGCCGGCGGATCAAGTCGGATCCCGCGACGGCGCACATCCCGATCGTCATGGTGACCGCGCTCGACCAGGTGGCCGACCGCATCCGCGGGCTCGAGGTGGGAGCCGACGATTTTCTCACAAAGCCGGCCAACGACCTGCAGCTGATGACGCGTGTGAAGAGTCTGGTGCGGCTGAAGGTTCTGTCCGACGAGTTGCGGCTGCGCGCCTCGACGACGCGCGCGATCGGCATCGAGGCGCTGATCACCGGAATGCGCGGGCCGGAGGGCGGATTGCCTCGCATCCTGCTTGTCGACGGGCAGCCTGACTCGGCCGTCGCGATCCGCGCCAAGTTCGCCGATGCCGCGATGGTCGAAACGGCGCACGATCCCCGCGAGGGCCTGTTCCGGGCCGCCGAAGGCGGCTTCGACTGCGTCGTCGTGACGACCGGGTTCGGCGAATTCGATCCGCTGCGGCTGTGCTCGCAGCTGCGCTCGCTCGACCGGACCCGCTTCCTGCCGATCATCCTCGTCGTCGATCAGGGGGACGACCAGCGCGTTGCGAGGGCCCTCGAGCTCGGCGTCAACGACTACATCCTGCGGCCGCTCGACGCGCAGGAACTGATCGCGCGCATGCGGACGCAGGTGAAGCGCAAGCGCTACAACGACCATCTCCGCGCCTCGGTGACCGAGACCATCGAACTGGCCGTCACGGATGGGCTGACGGGGCTTCACAACCGGCGCTATCTCGACAGCCACCTGCTGACGCTGGTGGATCGCGCCCAGGCGCGCCGGCGCCCGCTGTCGCTGATGATCACCGACCTCGATCGCTTCAAGGCCATCAACGACACCTGGGGACACGACGGCGGCGACGCGATCCTGCGCGAATTCGCGGCGAGGCTCAGGCGCAGTGTCCGCGGCGTCGATCTCGCATGCCGTTACGGAGGCGAGGAATTCGTCGTCGTCATGCCCGACACCGATGGCCCGACCGCCGAACGGGTCGCCGAGCGGCTTCGCCGGGATGTGGCGGGCGAGCCCTTCCATATCGGCGAAGAGAGGGTTTCAGTGACCATCAGCATCGGGGTTGCCCAGATGCTCGAGATGCACGACGACGCCTCCGCACTGGTGAAGCGCGCCGACCTCGCTCTCTACGAAGCCAAGAATGGCGGCCGAAACCGCGTCGTCGGTCGCGCCGCCTAGGGTCTGGTCCCCGGTCCGGCAGGGGTCCCGTGCCAATTCGATACGTTTTCCGGGGCACTGCGGCGGACGTTTACCTTAACGTCACGTAAAACGCGGCCATGCTTAAGAAACTGTTGATTTTTATCGGCGGTTGCGCAAATCTCGCGTCACTGAGGACGCGATCGCCGCGTGGCGATACCTTTTGATGCGTCCAATGCAGATACCCCATGATGCTCAGGTCCGCCGCATCTCCTGGGTTCCGTGGGGTTGGCCGGCCGGCGCTGACATATAGTGGCCTCCTCGTACCGCTGTCAGTTGCCGGCCGGCCCCCTTTCTCCCTCGCCACATCGTAATCCGGACTCGCACCAGCGGCGGTGATCCTGCATGCCGGCCGGCAGGAGTCGCGGGATCCGGCGCCCGCAACGCAAAACGCCGCCCGGAGGCGGCGTTCGAAGCGGTCGACCGGGTCGGCCGGCTACTTGATCTTGGTTTCCTTGAACTCGACGTGCTTCTTGGCGATCGGGTCGTACTTGCGGAACGACAGCTTGTCGGTCTTCGTCCGGCTGTTCTTGCTCGTGACGTAGAAGAAGCCCGTGTCGGCGGTCGAAAGGAGCTTGATCTTGATGTTCGCGGCTTTGGCCATGGCAGATGTCCGTCCTGAATGTTGGGGCTTCCGATCTCGCGCCGCCGGGGCGCGCGACGGTCCGACCGTCCGCGGAAAGTTCGCCGTGACATAAACGAGCCCGACCGAATGTCAAGGGCATCGACGGGCGAAACCGCACGCGAGCGCGGGTTCAGGGTGCGCGGCGCAGCATGCGGCCGAAGGCCAGCAGCAGGTAGGCTGCGAAGAAGAACGCCAGCGACCAGGCGAAGCCGTGGACGCCCACGAGGTCCATGCCGGCGCCGATCACCTGCGGCCCGATGATCATGCCGAGGCCGTAGCAGAAGACGAAGGCGGCATTGGCCGAAGCGAGGTCACGGCCGCTCAGGCGCGAGCCGAGATGCGCGAGGCCGATCGTGTAGAGGCCCGCCACGACGCCGCCCCAGACGAACAGGACGGCGGCGGTCGCGTGCCAGTTCGACGCGAGCGAGGGCAGGGCCAGCACGCCTGCGAGGCCGACGAAGGCACAGCCGGCGAGGATCGTGCGGCGGTCGCGCGTCCGGTCGCTGATCATGCCGAGCGGAACCTGCAGAAGCACGTTTCCCAGCCCGATGGCCGTGAGAAGCAGTGCCGAATTGGCCTCGGTGTAGCCGAGCCGGGCGCCGTAGACGGGGAACAGCGCGAAGCCCCCCGTCTCCACCGCGCCGAAGACGAGGACCGCGGCGGTTGCCGTCGGAACGAGAAGCACGTAGTGCCAGAACGGTCGTCCGCCCTTGCTGCCGGCATGGCTGGAAATGTCGGGGCTTTCGCGCCAGGCGGCGATCACGGGCAGGGCGGCGAGCACGGTGATGGCGACGCCGGCACCGAAAGGGGCGAAGCCTTCGCTGCCGATGCGCGCGAACAGCCAGGGCCCGAAGGCAAAGCCGAGCGAGAGAACGGTGGCATAGATGCCGAGCACCAGCCCGCGCCGGTGCGGCGGCGCCGACGCGCTGATCCAGAACTCCGAGAGGATGAACAGCAGCGTGATGCCGACATGCATCAGTGCACGGAGGACGATCCAGGCCGCGTAGTCGTCGGTGAAATAGAAGCCGGCAAAGCAGCCTGCGCCAAGGGCGATGGCCATGAGCATGGTCAGCGCGACGCCCAGACGCGCCGCGATGGGAATGGCAAGCGGTGCGACGGCGATCGAGGCGAGGCCGGCGACGGCCGTGTTGAAGCCGATGGCGGTTGCCGAATGGCCACGCTGCTCGAGGATGATCGACAGCAGCGGAACGCCGAGACCGATCGCGACGCCGACTGCGGAGATCGATGCGATGGCCGCACCGAGCGACAACCACCGCACGCCCTCGGGCGCGGTGCCGCGATCGACCGGAAGGACGCCCGTCATGTGCTGTGGCCCACCCTCAGACGAGATCGCGCAGGAAGCGGTTGCGCATCATCCGGTAGAAGGGGACCGGATACCCGGGCGACAGGGCCGGGTCGGCCTCCAGGCGGCTCTTCAATTCGTTGAGCACGGTGCGGGTGATGGCGGGGATCTCAGCCTTCATGGCGTCCTCGATCGACAGCCAGCAGAGTTCCTCGAGCTCGTTCGTCGGCCCGCCGCCGGGCAGTTCCACAGCGACGTCGTCGCGCCAGGCCGCCAGAAAGCGCGTGTCGTAGCGCCGCACCCGTCCGGGAGGCGTGATGGCCCGGGCGACGAAGCGAAGGCGGTCGAGCGCGGGCGTGACGTCGTGTTCGACGAAGCCCTGCCAGCCGGGTCGCGTGGTTCTGAAGGGAGCGGCGAGGCCGATCAGCAGGCCCGCTTCCTCGTAGGTCTCCCGGATGGCCGAGAGCGCGATGGCGCGTGCGCGGGCGGCGGAGGCGCGGGCGCCCGTGCCGGCGATGCGCATCTCCTCCTCGGGCTGCAGCGCGGTCGCAGCCGGCACCCGGCTGTCCTGCGGATCGGTCCGGCCACCGGGGAAGACGAAGCGGCCGGGCATGAAGGCATGGCTGCGATGGCGTCTTCCGATCAGCACCTTCACGTCGGTCCCGGACCGGTCGAGAAGGATGAGGGTCGCCGCGTCGCGCGGACGCATCGGCCGGCCCCCGAGGGCGAAGTCCTTGTTCTCGGCCTTGTCGACCTCGGCTCGCGTCATGCCCTCCATGGAGAGCCTCCTCCCTCGTCTGTGCGGCGGCCGTCAGGCTTCCGGATGCGTCTCGAGTTCCTCGGCGTGGCCGCCGAAGCCGTGCATGTACAACGCCCACTGCAACCCGACAACGGCTCCCTTCACGGGTTGCAGGAGCGCGATGGACGAGACGATGGTGACGGGGACCCAGATCGCCAGATGCGTCCACATCGACAGGTCCGAGGCCGCCTCCGCGCCCATGAAGGCGGCGACGACGACATGGCCGACGATGAAGATGACGAGATAGGCCGGCAGGTCGTCGGCGCGGTGGTGGTGGAACGGCTCGCCGCAGACCTCGCAGCTTTCGGCCGTGCGGGCGAAGCCCGAAAACAGCCGGCCCTCGCCGCACTGCGGGCAGCGGCCGATGAAGCCGCGCTTGATCGACTGCCAGAGATTGCGCTGCGGGCGGCCGGAATGGTTCTCGCCGCCGAATTCGTGTCGTTCCATCTACCTGCTCCTGGTGCGGCCGGAATGTGCCCGCCGGGGTGCCTTGGACTGCAGCCGCCGCGTCTTTCCCTTCGCCTTGTGGAAGGATCGGGTCGCCATCGGCAGCGGCCGGGGTTCGCTCAGCATCTCGAAGCGCATGGCTCCGGCAAGCGGCGTGATCTCGACCAGCTTCACGTCCACCGGATCTCCGAGACGGAAGCCTCTGCCGTGCCGCTCGCCGACCAGCGAGTGCGCCGCTTCGTCGTATATATAGTAATCGTTGCCCAGCGTTGACACCGGGATGAAGCCGTCTGCGCCATACTGCGGCAATCTGACAAACAGCCCGGCCTTGGTGACGCCGCCGACGCGGGCCTCGAACGTCTCGCCCTTTCGTGCGGCGAGGTGCTCGGCGATCAGGCGGTCGACGGTGTCGCGCTCGGCCGCCATGGCGCGCCGTTCGGCGGCCGAGATCAGCGCTGCGGTGTCCTCCAGCCGCGCCTCCTCCCCCGGCGTCAGACCGTCCCTGCCGAAGCCGAGGGCGGCGATGAGCGCTCGGTGCACGATCAGGTCCGCATAGCGCCGGATCGGCGAGGTGAAGTGCGCGTAGCGACGAAGGTTCAGCCCGAAATGGCCGATGTTGCCGGGCGCGTATTCGGCCTGGCTCTGCGAGCGCAGCACGACCTCGTTGATCAGCGTCTCGTTCTCCTCGCCCCGGGCGCGCTGCAGGATGGCGTTGAACTGCGAGGGACGCAGCTGCGCGCCGCGGGCGAGCGACAGCCCGACGGTCTGCAGGAATTCGCGCAGCGATTCCTGCTTGGCGAGCGAGGGTGCGTCATGGATCCGGTAGACCAGCGCCTGCTTCTTTCCTTCCAGCGTCTCGGCAGCCGCGACGTTGGCCTGGATCATGAATTCCTCGATCAGGCGGTGCGCGTCGAGCCGTTCCGGAACGGTGACGCGGTCGACCGTGCCGTCGGGCTTCAGCAGGATCTTGCGCTCGGGCAGGTCGAGTTCGAGGGGGCCGCGCTGGTCGCGGCCGCGCGACAGCACCGCATACGCGTTCCAGAGGGGCTTCAGGACCGGGTCGAGCAGCGGCGCGGTCTTGTCGTCGGGCGCGCCATCGATCGCCGCCTGGGCCTGCGGGTAGGCGAGCTTGGCCACCGATCGCATCATGATGCGGTGGAAGGAATGGCGGATCTTGCGGCCGTCGGGCGCGAAGGTCATGCGGACGGCGAGGGCAGGGCGGTCCTCGCCTTCGCGCAGCGAGCAGAGGTCGTTGGAAATGCGCTCGGGCAGCATCGGCACGACTCGGTCGGGGAAATAGACCGAGTTGCCACGCTTCAGGGCCTCGCGGTCCAGTGCCGATCCCGGCCGGACATAGGCGGCGACGTCGGCGATGGCGACCGTGACGACGACCCCGTCCGGATTGGCCGGATCCGCATCCGGCTCGGCAAAGACGGCGTCGTCGTGGTCTTTCGCATCGGCGGGATCGATCGTGACGAGCGGGACCTCGCGCCAGTCCTCGCGGCCGTCCATCGCCGCGGGCCGCGCGGCTTCGGCCTCGCGAAGGGCGTCGGGCGGAAACACGTGCGGGATCTCGTGCGCGTGGATGGCGATCATCGAGACCGCCTTCTCGCTCGTCAGCGACCCGATGACGGCGACGACCCTGCCGCGCGGCAGGCCGTAGCGGGTCGGCTGGAGCGGCGCGAGTTCGACGAGGTCACCCACCTTGCCGTCGCCGAGGGCCTCGGGATCCACCAGCATCTCCGGCTGGCGGCGGTCGACCGGCTCGGTTCGGTAGGTTCCGTCCGGCAGCCTGCGGATCACGCCGAGCACGGTGTCCCGGCGCTTCTCGATGACCTTCATCACTCTGGCCGTATAGTCCGGGCCGTCGGCATCCTCGCCCGGGAAGACGCGGGCGAGGACGCGGTCGCCGATGCCGGGGGTGGGACCGTTGCCGAGCTTCGACGCGCGGATGGCGACCACGACGTCCGTGTCGACCGCGAGGTGAGCCTCGGACGGACGCGCAAGCAGGCCGCCGTCCGCATCGCGTCCGTAGATCTCGAGCATCGTGACGTGCGGCAGCGCGCCCGGCTTGTGCAGCCGTTTGGCCCGCTTCTCCAGCAGGCCTTCGTCCTGCAGGTCGCGCAGCAGGTCCTTCAGCCAGATGCGGTCGTCACCGCGCAGGTTGAAGGCCTTGGCGATATCGCGCTTGGAGGCGCGGTCGGGATTTTCCGCGACGAAGGTCAGCACCTGGTCGCGGGTCGGTCGAAAGACGCTCGTCTCGTTCTCCCCGGCGGACGTGTTCCCGCCTTTTGCGCGGGAGGTCTTCGTGCCGGGGATACGTCTTGCCAAAAGCTTCAGCCCTTCTTTGCGGCGCTCGCTGCCGCCGGTTTCTTCGTCGCGGCCTTGGCCGGGGCCTTCTTGGCAGCCGCTTTCTTCGGCGCCGCCTTTCTGGCGGAAGCCGCCTTGGCGCCGCCTGACTTGCCAGCCTTCTCGGCGATCAGCGCAAGCGCCTCCTCGACCGTGACCGCCAGCGGCTCGGTGCCCTTCGGAAGCGTGGCATTGACCTTTCCGTAGTTGACGTAGGGTCCATACTTGCCGTCGCGCACGGTGATCTTGCCGCCGCCGTCCGGATGATCGCCAAGATCCTTCAGCGCGGCCGCCGTGCCGCCGCGGCGCCCGCCGCCGGCCCTGGAAGCGATCTTCTCGGCCAGCACCGAGACGGCACGATTGATGCCCACCGAGAAGACGTCCTCGATGGAATCGAGATTGGCGTAGACCCCGTCGTGCAGGAGGAACGGCCCGTAGCGCCCGAGACCCGCCGAGATCATCTTGCCGCTCTCGGGATGCTGGCCGACGTTGCGCGGAAGCGAGAGCAGCGCCAGCGCCTTCTCGTGATCGATCGCGTCCGGCGTCCATCCCTTCGGCAGGCTCGAGCGCTTCGCGTCCTTTCCGTCGCCGCGCTGCACGTAGGGGCCGAAGCGGCCGCTCTTCAGGGCGATCTCCTCGCCCGTGTGCGGATCGGTGCCGAGAATCCTGTCGCCGCCGTCGGCGGACTGCTCGCCATTGCCGTTCGCATCGCCGAGCTGGCGGGTATACCCGCACTCCGGGTAGTTGGAGCAGCCGACGAAGGCGCCGTAGCGGCCGAGCTTCAGCGACAGCTGGCCTTCGCCGCATTTCGGGCAGGAGCGCGGCTCGCTGCCGTCTTCGCGGGCCGGAAAGACCAGCGGCGCCAGTTCCTCGTTCAGGGCCTCGAGCACGTCGGTGACGCGCAGCTCCTTGATCTCTTCCACCGATCCCGAGAACTCGCGCCAGAAATCGCGCAGCACGTCCTTCCAGGCGAGGCGCCCGTCCGAAATCTCGTCGAGCTTCTCTTCGAGCGCGGCGGTGAAGTCGTACTCGACGTAGCGCTGGAAGAAGCTTTCGAGGAAGGCCGTCACCAGCCGTCCCTTGGCCTCGGGAATGAGCTTGCGCTTGTCGACCTTGACGTACTCCCTGTCCTCCAGGGTCTTCAGCGTCGCCGCATAGGTCGAGGGACGGCCGATGCCGAGCTCTTCCATCTTCTTGATGAGGGACGCCTCCGAATAGCGCGGCGGCGGCTCGGTCGAGTGCCTGACGGCGTCGATCCTCTCGCGCTTCAGCGGCTCGCCCGCGCGGATCTCGGGCAGGCGGCGCTCGTCCTCGTCATCCGCATCCTCGTCCTTCTGGTCCGTGTAGGCGGCGATGAACCCGTCGAAGCGGACGACGGAGCCGACCGCGCGCAGGTTCGCCGTCCGGCCGCCATTGACCGCCTCGATCTCGACGGTGGTCCGCTCGATCTCGGCCGGCTGCATCTGGCTGGCGATCGCGCGCTTCCAGATCAGTTCGTAGAGGCGGGCCTGGTCGGCGTCGAGATGGGCGCGCACCGATGCCGGCGTGCGCGAGAAGTCCGTCGGCCGGACCGCCTCGTGCGCCTCCTGGGCGTTCTTGGCCTTGGCCGTGTACTGGCGCGGCTTGTCGGGCAGGTAGCGATCGCCGAATTCCCGGGCGACGGTTGCGCGGGCGGCTGAAAGCGCTTCGGGCGCCATCTGCACGCCGTCGGTGCGCATGTAGGTGATGAGACCGGTGGTCTCGCCGCCGATGTCGATGCCCTCGTAGAGCCGCTGCGCGACCTGCATGGTGCGCGACGCGGAGAAGCCGAGGCGCGACGACGCGGCCTGCTGCAGGGTCGAGGTCGTGAAGGGGGGCGCGGGGTTGCGCCTGGTCGGCTTTGCTTCGACGCTCAGGGCCTTGAAGCTGGCGCCGTCGAGCATGGCCTTGATGGCCGTGGCCTGCTCCTCGTTCTTGATGTCGAGCTTCTGCAGCTTCTTGCCGTCGAAGGCGGTGAGGCGGGCGTCGAAGCTCTCCGAGCGCGGCGTGCCGAGGACCGCGCCGATCTGCCAGTATTCCTCGCGGATGAAGCGCTCGATCTCGGCTTCGCGGTCGCAGACCAGCCTGAGCGCCACGGACTGGACCCGCCCGGCCGACCGGGCGCCCGGCAGCTTGCGCCAAAGCACGGGCGACAGGGTGAAGCCGACGAGGTAATCCAGCGCCCGCCGCGCCAGATAGGCATCGACCAGCGGCGCGTCGATGGCGCGCGGATTGGCCATGGCCTCGAGCACGGACTGCTTGGTGATGGCGTTGAAGACGACGCGGCTGACGGACTTGTCCTTGACCGCCTTCTTCTGGCGAAGCACTTCCAGCACGTGCCAGGAAATTGCTTCTCCTTCGCGGTCGGGGTCGGTGGCGAGGATGAGGCCGTCCGCTTCCTTCATCGCCTTGACGATGTCGGAGAGCCGTTTCGACGACGGCCCATCGACCTCCCACGACATGGCGAAGTCCTCGTCGGGCCGAACCGAGCCATCCTTGGCCGGCAGATCGCGGACATGGCCGAAGGATGCGAGAACCTTGTAGTTCTTGCCGAGATACTTGTTGATGGTCTTCGCCTTTGCGGGCGATTCGACGACGACAACGTCCATGTGGTCTGGTGCTTCCCTGCGCGCCTGAAAGTCGGATCCGATCCGTACCCGGCGCCAATGTTGGAATTCTTCCGTCACATGGCGGGCGAATTCGCCATGGTCAAGCCCTCGGCCGGGAATAGGCTCAGGAAATCTACAACCTTTGATTGGTTGTTGCTGCAAAGATATACAACTAAAGATAATCAGATGCCCGGGACGCGGGGTTGCATCTGTATCGAGGGAGCGGTTGCCGACCGCTTCGCCGGAGGATCGGGCAGCATGCGCAGGGTAGCGGGACTGGAGCGGCCGGCAGCGCCGGCGCGGGGAGACGCCGAGAACGCCATGAGCCAATCCGGGAGCAAGCAGACAGTGGCCGGCCAGCCCGACCGCCCCGATCGCGAGGCCAGGCTGGATTACATCCATGCCATGCTGGGTCAGCTGCGCGGCATGGCCGAGGCAGAGAAGCTGGACGTGCTGGCCTATCTGATCGACATGGCCCGGGTCGAGGTCGGCGAAGTCCTGCGGGCGCAGTTGCCACAGCGAGCCCGCCCGCGGCGGAGCAGCCACCATCGCTGACCGGCGGAAGGGAAAAGCCCTGGCCCCTGTGCCCGCACGTCGAGGCGGTCCGCGTTTTCGCGTGTCCGCTATGCTGGCAGAACACTTGACCTTGGGGCGCTCAGCCATTAGATCGCGAGCGTCGCTCGTGTGATTCATCCGTATTGTCGGCACGAATCGCAGTCAACGCGGGTAATGCCTGCGAAACGAGGTGCGACTGTCTCCAATGCGGCCCGAGAGGGCCGCCCCCATAGCGGCTCTTGCCCACGCCGATGTCGGCCCTGCGCCGACCGGCCCAATTCCGGTCGGTGCGGCCGGGGCATATGCATTGAAAAGGTTGAAGGTCAGAATTGAAGTACCGCGATAGCTTTGTCGACAGGCGTCAGGACGCCTTGGCCGCGAAGGCCGCCCTCCTGGAGAAGTTCAAGCAGCGTCCGGACGAGAGCGACCCTGAGTACCAGGCTCGCATGGCCGAGCGCCGCGCCATCGCCGAGGCCCGTGCCGAACGCGAGAAGGAAAAGGAAGCGCGCCGCCAGGCCAAGCTCGCCGAGGAAGCGCGGCTGAAGGCCGAGCGCGAGGCGCAGCGCGAAGCGGAGCGCCTGCAGCGCGAAGAAGAAGAGCGCCGTGCGGCCGAACTGCGTGCGCAGGAAGAAGAGGCGAGGATCGCTGCGGCGATCGCCGAGGATGCCGCCCGCAAGGCGCGCCGCGACGCCCGCTACGCCGCCCGCAAGGCGCGCGTCCGCAAGATCGGCTGACGCGAGTCAGCCCTTCTTCAGCGCCTCGGCCAGCGCCGGGGCGAAGTCGCCCTTGTCGGTGACGATGATGTCGTTCAGGCCCAGCCAGTCGGCCATGATCCGCAGGTCGCCCGACAGCGCCTGCGCAGCGTCCGGCCGCGCGCCTCCTTCGGCGAAGGCGGCGTTGACCCGCAGAATCCCTTCAGCCCGATCCGCCTTGAGGTCGAGCCGCGCCACGATCGCCTCGTCGAGCAGCCATGGCATGACGTAGTAGCCGTGCGTACGCTTGTGCGCGGGCGTGTAGATTTCGATGCGGTAGCGGAAGCCGAACAGCCGCTCCGTCCGGCCTCGCTCCCAGATGAGCGGGTCGAACGGGGCGAGCAAAGCGCTGCCGTTCACCTTGCGCGGCGTCCTGGCGCCGGCGGCCAGGAACGCCTTCTGGCTCCACCCTTCCACCTTCATCGGCAGGAGTTCGCCGCTCTCCACCAGTTCGGCGATGCGGGCGTCGGCCTCGCGCGGTGACAGGC
>Ga0208243_1000273_pt1 | contig 35194 bp, 56 predicted proteins | sample Subbio2Aug_QV12A_FD_184826 | JGI IMG/M metagenome (GOLD analysis project Ga0208243, IMG submission 184826) | Serpentinite rock and fluid subsurface biosphere microbial communities from McLaughlin Reserve, California, USA - CR12Aug_QV12A (SPAdes) | ecosystem: Environmental > Terrestrial > Deep... | reverse complement strand
GGATTCCAAGCTGGAATATCTTCAATCACAAATAGCTTATTTAAAGCATTAATGTACTCATAATAAGCTGATTCTGACAAGTTTGTGTTTGAGTTTACATCATCAATAATTGTTTTATTTGAAGTGATTGTACCAATATTACGAGCATAGGATCTGAGTAAACTTTGAACTTTTAGAGGATCTCTTTGTTTACCATCGACAGTTGAAATATCACTATAGAATATATTCTCAACATATGACTTTGCGACAAGTAACTTTGCAGACTCTGTTTTTTTGTTTAAACTGGATGGCCATCCTCCTCTGCATGTTGCAAAGATTAGCTCTTCAATTGTCAAATCAGACTTGCATCCATCAATGTTAGCATTTTTGTTATTGAATAGATTTGATAAAGATATGGTTCCATTTGACTCCAATGATTCAAACAAACTCATTGTATACATTTTTAGTCTAGCAATTCTACCAGTACCTGTATGCATTATTTTTGATTCGTCAATAGCTGTTGACCCCGTCAAAATGTACTGTCCCTCTAATCCAGTCTCGTCAACGGATGTTCTAACTGCATCCCATAAAACTGGAGCCATTTGCCATTCATCAATTAATCTTGGTTTTTCACCTTCAAGTAGTAGAGATGGTTTAGTTTGTGCCGTCAATAAAAATCCTTGTGATTTGTCTGGATCTTGTAATTTCAAAATGCTTTTTGATTTCATTGATGCACTAGTCGTCTTCCCACACCACTTTGGCCCTGAGATCAGTATCGCTCCAAAAGCTTCGAGATAGGATTCAATTTCTTTGTCAATCACTCTACTAAGGTATCTTGCGTTCATACACTTCTCCCTTTACAAGAATAATATAACATTAAGATGTAATACGCAACATTTAATGGAGTGATTTGCAATATTTTGATGGAGTGATTTGCATTAATTAGATGGAGTGATTTGTCGAATAACTATCATTTATATGTTCAGTCAACTATTCAGTAAGAGTTACCTTAAAAACCACGTTAATAGTTATCTTATCGTTGCATCAATCGTTACTTAACACATCGAATATTTCTGTCAAAAAAACCGCTTTTCAGCGGTTGTTTTGCATTTTGGTGGAGATGAACCGTACCTAACCTTACCTTTTGTCAGAACTAGAACCCAAATTTATGCATATAGCAAAGCTAGTTAATGCCACTTAAAAAAGTGGTATTTTTTTATAATTTTTTACATATATTGGTTGACAGTATAACGCCATAGCGTTATAATATAGGTGTAAGGTAAATAAAGGAAAAGGTACAGAACATGAAAAACTTATTGATTAATACTTACTTCGATGGAATGACATTGGATCAAGCAATTGCATTCATCACACGATGCTATGGAAAAGCACCAACAGAAAAGCAAATTCAAGAAGCAAAACAATCAATCAAAAATAGCACTAATGTTGATTGGAAATAATGAAAGAGGAGAAAATAAAATGACAACACTTAAAAACAAAAGAGATTTACAAAATGAATATGGTTTATATCTTCGCTGGATAAATGGTGATGAAAGACATGATTATAGATTTTTCATTGAAAATCAAAATAATGGAGAAATAATTGAAATAACAGATGAAAAAGCATTAGCATTCATCAGTTCAAAAACTACAAACGCATTTCGTGATCAAACTAAAATTTACTCAGCACACGTTCAACTGTTTGAAATGTTAGGTTTGAATCCAAAAAGAACATTTAGAGACTTACTTAAACAGAAAGAATTGAGTGGATATAAACTGGCTAAGATTACCAATATTCCACAATCAACTATCAGTGATTGGATCACTGGAAAGAAAAACATTTTAAAAGCAGAGTTTTCAAACATTATGACTGTTTGCAGAACATTAGAAATCACAGCTGAAGAACTTTACAATTATCTAACAAAAAACCGCTAATGATTAGCGGTTTCTTTCATCTGATCGATATCCATGCCTAGCGCAATTAATTTGAACATTGCGAAGTGCATCATCCTGTTCATCCAATCGGATGTCATGATTATCAACCCTACGTTCAATTACATCCATTGTGAATAATAATCGATTGAGTGTTGTATTGAGCTTCAACATAATTGTTCCTAAAGGAATTGAGATTGAAGCAATCATAGCAATTGCGACCAGCAGTTGGCCATTAAATGATGTTTGATCCATAACACATGCCTTTCTACTTACAATGTTTTTACTGTCACCTCAATTTGACCGTTTGACAATGTTGTGTTAATTGATTTTTCAACTTCTTGCACTTTGAATGGAATGTTAATTGAGTTCCATTCTGGATGAATTGCACAATAGACAATCTGATTTTCAAACAGCACTTCTGCCCATTCATAGCCACCAATTAATGGTGACTTACCAAAGTAAGGTAGAACTATGTTTTGTGGCAATGTTCCAATTCGATCACCATTTGGTGTTTTGCGATAGTTTAATTGCTGGACATTAACTTTTAATGTTGGCATTCCTTCACGATTAATTGGAATAATATCGTAGTAATCAACAAAGTTTTTTTGACCAGTCAAGTAAATTGCAGGATCAACTTGTTTAGATCCTTCTAATACTTCAAAATGCAAATGTGGCCCAGTGCTGTAACCGGTGTTGCCAACAGTACCAATAACTTCACCTTTTTCAACAATTGCACCAACTTTAATTCTTGTAGGAATTGAACCAAATGCAAGATGCACATAACGTGTGACTACATTACCATGTTTAATAAAAACGTAATTACCTCTGTACAATGAAGTTATAGCTTTAGCAATAATCTCTGCTGTTTGACTTTCTTTCACAGTAGTCCTAACTTCAATTATCTTGCCACGTGCAGGTGATATGACTTCAACTCTTGGCCCTAAATCAATGCCATAATGCATCGATGTAGTTGTTTTCCCACCAATAGTTAATGTTCTCATTCCAAATGGTGAAGTAACTTTATAGGATGTGGCTTTAAGAACGTGATTGACAACATTCATGTTAACCCACCTTCCCTTCATCGACCTCATTATTTTCTTCAAGTATTTCTTCAGCAACAATACCAGTGACTAAACCTAATTCATCATTCTCATGTAATTTTTTATAAGTTGTTAGTTTTTCAGCAACTAAACGATAAATCGTTTCAGCGCCAATGAGTGAATAGAATCCAACCCAAGCGCTAGCTGAAGTGTCATATCCTGCGTAGTACTTTGACATGATGAATCCAAGCATGACAGCAATCAATGCGCTAAATGCTTCCACCCATCGAGCGCTAGGAAACCATCCTTTGACACGTTGGACTGTCGGTACGACCACTGCTGATACCACAATAGCCACTGTTAATTGTTCGAGCAATAATGTTGTATTCATTTTGAATTACCTCACTTTCATTAATTGCTTTCTTTCCATGATGATCCATCAAATGCTTTGACTGGCTTTTCAACCCATGCGCTACCATTCCATACTTTCACTGGCTTTTCAGCCCATACAGCACCAGTCCACACTTTGACTTGTCCACCAGTTCGATATGTCACTTCTACCCACAATGCTTCACTAGAATATGATCCAGATACTGAACTGAAGTTTCCAGGTGTGGAACGTGATACATCTTGATAATCAGTTGTTTGTCCACTTAATGATTGTCTAGAACCCCAGTATAATGCTCTGTTACTTTCATTCGATGTTTTTGCATAACCAATCCATAAAGGTGTTCCAGCTGCAATCTTTGTTTCTGGTAGATCGAATGTGTAGGTTTGAAGTGATGCTAGATTGGTATAAGTATTATTTGGATATTGTGGACTGATTGCAGCACACAACAGATTTCCTGTACTGCGATTCCAAATTGCACCCCATGCTTGTGGAACATCCACATCACGATATCTTCCAAGCTTTAGAGCAATCTTTATGACTGTACCATCTTCAGGCATAGTTGTTCTTAAAGCAACGTTGGCAAAGTACGGAATGCCACCCCATCTTGCCCAGTTAGGATTCAATGCGCTATAACCAAATGTAGCTTGTGCCATTTACGCCACCACCTTTAATTTGTATCGATCCATACATCGTTGACTGATGGTGATGATGGTGCAGTAGTTGCCACTGTTACCCTTCGGCCATTAACTCTTAATGAATCATTTGCTTGTGCAGTTGAACCAAGTTTATTATTCAATTGAGTTTGAATTGCTGATGTAACACCGGATAGATATCCAATTTCAGTTGATGTTGCAGCTGATACTGCAATCTTGCCATTAGAATCAGAAATCACAGCACGATTAGCAGTTAAGTTGCTTGATACAACTGTTGATGCAGCACCGTTGATTGTGGCTTGTTTTGCATTCAGTTGAGTTTGAATATTTGAATTGATACCAGATAAATATTCAAGTTCAGTATTACTCACACTTGAAGCTGCAACTTTACCACTTGAATTAGAAATTACAGCACGATTGGCTGTTAAGTTGCTTGACACAATCGTAGATGCAGCACCGTTGATTGTGGCCTGTTTTGCATTCAGTTGTGTTTGAATATTTGAATTGACACCAGACAAATACTCAAGTTGTGTTTGTGTTATTGAACTTGCAATAAGTGTTCCATCTGTGTCTGAGATAAGAACACGTTGTGGTGTCAAATATGGAAGATTGGTGATGGTTGATGAAGCGAAACCACATACATTGCTATCAGAACGTGTGTCTGTGATCATGCCAGATGTAATTGTGCTTGTTCCTGCATTGATAGCAATCGTTCCAAGCGACAATTCATACATATTTGCATCACGTGTCACTGCTGGTGCTGATGGTGTTGATGCAGCTGTTCCTGCTTTGCGAACTATTGTCATTTCACGATTTGCATAATGTAATCTGACAACAATTCTATCAATTCGATTTAGAATTGCTTCTGAAGGAATTGCTTCAGTATAATCCGCATCATTAACTAGAATGTAACCGTTGATCCAGGCTTTCCCAGCTTTGATTTTGATGTCCATTCCTGTGTCTGCTTGAATTTGCAATCCGGTTGTTGGTTCAGGAAATACACCAGTTCCAATGAATGCTGAAAAGTATTCAGCAAATCTAGAAGCATCGTATGTTCTATCACCACCGATGCTGTTAAAAAATCCACTTCTAATTGCCATAGCATTTACTCCCTTCTATTGTTTTATAAGTCCATTGTTTAATGCAATAAGTCTTAACAGCTCATCTTTTTCTTTTGATGATAGGTCACAAAATTTTCTGTCTTTAAACTTTTCGATATTAATGGAAAGTTCATTTTCTGTTTCATTTTCAAATTCTATTTCATTTTGTTTTTTCCATTTAATTTTCATGATTTACCTCATAAAGCATTTTTTCATCATCATCATAAAATTTGATAACGATTATTTCTAAGATACCGTTACTTTTTTTTGCTGATAATATTGGATTTATTGGCAAAATTTCAACTTCAACATGTTCTAAAATTCCATCAGGCATTACAGAAAAATCAAATACTTCTTCAATTCCATCTATAGATATTGTCAACTTTTGATTTTCAAGCTTATAAGAAGACTTAATATTACTAAATTGAGGGCTAAAAATTAACATTATTTCCACCTTCCTATTGCAATATATCTAATAAATCCAGTTGTGCTATATGGCGATAAAATATAGAGTGAGCATCCATTGGAACTTTCTTCTTGAATCCCAGACCATGCAAAACTATTTGTGCTTCTATAAACAGTTGGTAATATTGAAGGTGTTAATATAAATGCAGCCGGGAAAGTGAAAGCACGAGCATTCCATCGAATAGGTGTAGTTGCATTAGATGTAGTAATGCCAGTTGTATCGTTATACCAACATATTTGAGTCCCATCAGAAAAACGAATATAACTTCCGTTTGAATTAGTTCCAAATGACTCAACAACATCAAAACTTATATCATGTGTGTGTGATGTTGATGATACACTGTTTGTAGAAGTTGGTGTTATTGTTCCTGGAGTACCTAGTGTAAATGTTCGATTAATTTCTAATGTTCCACCACCAGTTAACCCATTACCAGCAATTAGATTAATGATCTTATTTGCTTTTTCATTTATTTGATTTTGAATATTTGATGTTACACCAGACAAATATCCAACTTCAGTTGATGTTGCAGCTGATGCTGCAATTTTTCCACTAGCATCAGAAATCACAGCACGATTAGCATTTAAGTTGCTAGATACTACAGTGGATGCAGCACCATTGATTGTTGCTTGTTTGCCATTCAATTGAGTTTGAAGGTTTGATGATACACCAGATAAATATCCAAGTTCAGTAGATGTTGCAACAGATACTGCAATCTTTCCGCTTGCATCTGAAATCACAGCACGATTGACAGTCAAATTACTTGATACTACAGTGGATGCAGCACCATTGATTGTTGCTTGTTTACCATTCAATTGAGTTTGAAGGTTTGAAGTAACACCAGATAAATATTCAAGTTCAGTGTCACTAACACTTGATGATACAACATTGCCATCAGCATCAGAAACTAGAGCTTTGTTTGGTGTAACTACAATTTCACTTCCACTACCACCTGATCCAGAAGTATCACGTTCTGGAATGGTGTCTTGAATCGTTGGTGATGATTGACCAAACACTGGTATAACTTGAATACCATTCTCATCATAGACTTCAGTGATTTCTGTGATTTGAACATTGATTCGTTTATTCCATTTGGTGTTCTCAATCGTTACAATGTCACCCAAGTCATAGTCAACTTTATAAATCACATTACTTTCAGCTAGAACATTACCTTCAAAATATTCAACTTTAGGCATTAATGATTCTGCACCTTTTGTTGCTAACATGGCAAAGTATTGAGGTTCAGTGATGTCATCTTCCATGCGTATCTCTTTGGCATTTACAAACACTTCATATCGATCTAAACCAGCACCTGAACCAACAATGACCATTTTTCTATCTTCGCCTTCACCTTCACCACCTACCAGTGCCACATTGGAATACTTCATGTCACTTGATTGATAAATCGATGCTAGAAGATTGTCGTAGTCATTACTGAAGATAACTCTTGGATTAACACTTTGATTGACTGATCTATCAAGTGCTTTGTATGTTTCAAAATATAACTTCTTATATGCAGGATTTAACCTTACTCTGAACCCAATACCACTGTTCTCTGACAATCCTGTAAGTGTGGCCAATAGATTTCTGTACGATACTTGGAATTGAACTGAATCAGAAAATGAGTTAAGTGTTCCAAGAAGTAAGTTCGGAATAATGCGTTCAACAATTTCAGGATTTATTGCATTTTCATACACTAACTGTCGCATTGCATTTTCATAAGTATCAATGATGATTGTGGTGTTAAACACAATTCTTCTTGATAATAGTGATGAACCAAATCGGCCAATGGCTTTAAGCAGCTCACCATCATCACTTTGCTCAATTGTAATGTTTTCAATGATTCCACATTCCACTGAATCATTTTTGGTGATAATGTACTGTTTTTGAATCAATTCAATGTTAATTTCATTGACTGGTAGAATAATTTCAAAATCACCGGCAGTGTAATATCTTCGATGCCATATAATTGATTTAGCATCATCGATAATTCCAATGAGTTCTAAATCATGATTGTAGACTAATAATTCCATGATTATACCCCACTGTATTTCACACGATATTGAACTTCAATAAATAATGAGTTTGAACCACTTTCTGCAACTCCAATTAAAACGTTATCGCCTTCATGCAGCTGAATGAAAGTTGAACCTAACTCTAAAGCATTAAATAGATTATCAATATCGCCATTGCGATTTCTTTGAATTCTCTTTTGGCCAATTTCAGTGTTTATCGTAATGACATCACCAGCTTCCATTTCAGTGTTCAGTTCAATAAACTCTAATGTTTGTGTATTGATTAATTTTGGATTAACTACTGCACCATTTGCTCTCATTTGAATAATCATGCCAATAGGAATATTACCATTATTAATCACGTTGACAGGATCTGTTGTGTTGAGTGAACCTAATTCAATGCCAGGTGACACGATTTCAAGTGGGAAATCCAATAAATAATCAATTGATGTGATGTCTACAGCTCTTTCATTTAATGATTCAAAATACGGTTTTGGACACAACAATGAAATAAATGCACGAACAGGATATGACATTGGTGGGATATTTACACTTTCAACATAAGCATCAATTTTAGCTTCAATGAGATCACTGTGATAATAAAACGTGCCTTTTCGCTTAATCTTGAACACATCATACAATTTCAATCGATTAGCTTCGATATCACCACGTAAATGGAGTGTGATTACAATGTTTCTTTGATTGACAGTACTATTGATGAATGTAGCACCATCAAATCCAGCAATTGCACTGGTGCTGATGTTTGCATTTGGTGGACTGATTCCACTGATATCAAATATCACATAATCGGAATCATCACCTAATGTCAGTGATGATCCTCGATCATTTACGAATCTTATTTCTTTCATCGAACTACCCCTAATGCCAACTGCTGGCTTGCGTTTTTGGTTTGTCGATAGACTTCATAAGGTGTTAATGCCTTTGGTGAGTAGATGTTTTGTGTGAAATTCAAGTTTGAGCCAGTTGCAACTCCACCAGTGCCATGATTAAACCCAACACCTATGTTTGTACCAATTGATGTTGGAATAGCGTTCTGAATTTCTTTATTGATTGATTTCATTTCATCAGTGAAACCATCACCTAAACCTAAAGCCATGTTCTCACCAATTCCAGCAAACACTTTTGATGGTGAATTGATTCCTAGAAATTTTTTAACACCATCAACCATGCCACCAAAGAAACCACCAACTTTATCATTAATCCAATTGCCCATTCCTTTGATTCCATTCCACACACCTTCGACTATCCACTTACCAATGTCCTTAAAGAATTCACCTATATTGTTGAATGCTTCTGGTAATGTTTCAGTAAAGAACTTTTTGATGTTATCGCCAACTTCTTTAATTTTTGCCCATGCATCATTCCAAACTTTAATTACTTTTTTTCTAAATTCTTCGTTCGTTGCCATCATGGTTACAAACCAACCAATCAAAGCTGCAATAAGAGTTATGATTATGCCAATTGGATTTGCTGCCATTACGATGTTTAGTAATTTCTGTGCAAGTGTCATACCTTCAGTTGCAGCTTGCCACCCTTTAATACCAGTGATTATGCCTTGAATCATTGAAACAACATTCCATGCCAATAATCCTGCTGCAATACCACCAATTAATGAAATCAAATTAGGTGCATTTTCAATCACAAAATCAATGAATCCTTTAATGCCTTCAATGATTGCTGGCATATTTTCTTTCAAAGAATTAACTAAATCATTAATATATGGCATTAATTCGGCTAATGCTTGTCTAGTTAACCCTTCTGTTGATGCCTTCAAAACGTTCATATTGTCATCAAATTGACCTAAAGCAGTAACTGCATCATCACTGACAACTGCACCAACTTGATGAGCTTCTTTAGCCAATCGATTTAACTCATCTGAACCTGCTTTAATTAATGGATTTAACTCAACAGCAGATTTACCAAACAACTCCATTGCAATTGCATCACGTTCAGTTTCATTGGTCATCTGACCTAATGCATCAATGACTTCATAAAACACTTCTTTATTGTTTCGAAGTGATCCATCAGTATTAGTAACTTGAACACCTAACTTTTGATAAGCTTGTGCTTGTGCATTTAAGTTTTTATTGCCACCGGCCATGCTATCACGTGCAGAATCCATTGTACGTGTTAACTTGTTCATTGATGATGCCATTGTATCAACAGAAACATCAACAAATCGTGCTGCATAATCCAACTCTTGAAGTTCTCTTACTGATATCCCTGTCTTATTTGACATGGTGATGATGTCATCAGCAAATTTACCTGCATCAGAAGAAAGTTTAAACAAAGCAGCACCAGCAGCTGCAGCTGCAGCAGTTACTGCAACCAATGCCTTTTTCGCAAAGTCATTGACTTTTTCTGTCACTTGCTCAGTTTTGTTCTTTAATTCTTCTTGCTTTTTAGCAGTATCAACAGTTTCAACACCAAAGTTATTTAGTGCTGTTTGTGTCTTTTCAAGTTCAAGCTTATTCTTATTCAAAGATGCTGTTTCATTATTGATTTTAACTTCTAAATCTTGAGCAGCTTTAGAGTTAGCACCTTTTTCTTTGACAACATCAGCATATTCTTTTTTTAATGCACTAACCTTCTGTTCTTGAACATCCACAATAGTATTCAATGATTTAATCTTTGCTGTTAGGCCATCTGCATTTTTAGTCCAGTCACCCATTCCAGCTGCAGCAGCTTTGAATTCAGAATCAGCGACACGTATTAAACGATTTGCTTCAGTAATTCCACTACGCAAATCAGTAATATCTAATGTCCATTTACCACCAATACTTTCTGACATATTCCATCACCTGCCCTTCAGCACCAATTAACTTCATCTGCATACTTCAATACTCTTTGTTTTTTTGGTTGATTTACCATTTCTTCATGATGTTTGCCTTTGCAAATCATCTTGTTAATCAAATTGATCACTTCTAATGCATCTGTATCTCGTATTGAAATTGGATTAAGCGAAGGAAACACATTGCATATATTGATGATCATCTCGAACATTTCAAGTGATAGTGGAGTAGCATGTTCAGTTGCTACCCCACTCACACGTTTTTTGAGCCAGTACCCTCAATTCGATTAGCAATGTTCTTGATTTGATTAAAGCAATTTTGAACATCTAGATAATCGGCTTGTCGCAACAGTTCATTAGTTAATGCAGGGAACAATTTTTGAACCATTTCACCCATCATTTTGAACTGTTCAACTTCGCTTTTATCTTTCATGATTTCGTTGATTTCAACAACATCTTCAAGAAAACCCCAACGGATTCGAGATGTTTCAAATTCAGCAATTACATTGTCTTGTTCATCATAGATTTTCAAATTGATTGTTGGCTTCATGTTTTACCCCTTATTCTACTAGTGGCACGATGGTTTCTGGTGTGATAACAGTAGTAAACCAATTGGTTACATCTGCTTTTTCATCACGTTCATCAACCACAATTTGTTTGCTTGGTTTTTTCTTACCATCTGGCATATCAAATCTGAACTTGGTGTTCATGCCAGTAAAGATAAGTGTTTGGTTATTGGTATCAGTTGAATTGTCCTTTGTTTTGGCTTCTTCTGAATCAATACGGAACGTTCCTTTGTGTCGCCATACATATCGATATGAACCATCAGTGAATCGTAAACGATACCCAATCGCAAAGTACTTTGTTTCTGGTTCGCCAGTATCAAACACTGCGCCAGTGACTGTATCAACCACTTTACCAGTCAATAATCCTTTCAGTGCAGCTGGAAGAATTGGTACAACCAAGTTCACAGTGTCAGCACCTTCAGAACTTACCACTGCCCATGCTTGGTTGTCATAATATCGGATAGCAGAAGCATTTTCAGTTGATACTGAAATTTCGCCAGCTGGTGCTAAAATTGCAGGTGTGCCAGCTGTGAAACCAGTAGCATCATCCTTTGTAATTTCAGCATAGTAGAGTGAATCAAAACCTTGATATTCTTCATATTTGTGAGCTTCAAGCATATTCAATCATTCCTTTCTGTGTAGAAATACTCAACCATCCAACCATAATAATCAGTGTTGAATGGTATATCTCGACCTTTTCCCTGTCTAGTGAAACCGGCATTTTTCAAACCGGAATAAATTAGATCAGGAACAGTCTTGATTAAACTCATTTTCTTTGAGTAGAACACAACTTGAATTGTGTAATTTGAAATTTTAGGATTATTGTCATAGAATGAGCGATCATTACTAGTGACAATTTGGTAAGTGATAAAGGAATCCGGCAAAGGTTCATCAGCAGCATAACTACCCTGTAAACTTACTTCATAACCTATTGGTTGAAGCGCATTGATTAATATATCTCTTACGTTCATTTTTCTAGATCCTTCAGTATGTTATTGAGAACAGTTTGCTGAATGCGTTTTGCCTTCGGTTTATTCTTGACAATGGCCGGTCTGATAAATGGTTGTGCTTTTTGAGTTGGTGTTCCATACTCCACAAATAATGCTGGTAAGCCACCATTGTTGATATCAAAACCAATCTTAACTGATGCTTTACCACCTTCCCACTCAACTTTGTTTTTTCTCAATGATCTTTCAGTTTCACCAGTTAATCGATGTTCAGCAATACCAGCTTTTAAATCATCAAAGAAAGGTTCAGCACTTTCAACAAGTGCTTTTTCTGCAGCTTGCTCAATGCTTCCACCGGCTTTTTTTATTCTTTCAAGCAGCTCATCAAGACCTTTTAAATTAAGTTTTATTGAATTTGCCATCATGCACCACCAGTTACCTTTCTGACTTTGAAAACCAAGAATTGATTGCGCCTTTCAATGTTTTCAGGATCACTGATGATATCCCATTCCGACAAATCATCAAGAAGGATCATTCGATCAGATGCTTTCACATCTGGTCTAAACCATGTGGTGACTTGAGCAGTGTTTTCAATCACTAGTTTTCCATTGACCACACTTTCAGTTCCACCAAATGTCTTAAAGTTGCAGAAGAAGATTGCGTTTTGTGGTGCATCAACATAGCTGATTTCTTTAGCACCACTGACTGTGGTTACAACTCTTTTGAGTAGCTTTGCTGGAACAATCATTGTTGATGCTTCTTTTGGTCTATACATCTTCCACCTCAATTGGTGGTTCTAATGATAATTGAATTACACGTTTGTTGAAGTAATCACTGAAACGTACTGAACCACCTTCTAGTGTCCATAAATCAGAAACACCTCGAATAATGACACCGACAGCGGAATCACTATTGATCACTGATTCATGAACACCGGATGATTTCAAGAATGCTTTAACTTCATTGATGTAAAGTGTAATAGTAGAATCTTGATACGTTCCATTGACACCTAAACCAGTTTTAACTTTATTCAATAATTCAACCGCTGTCATATGTCAGTTACTCCTTTAGTGTTTATTCAGCTGGTGCTGCGCCTTTTTTGATAATCACAACACCTTTAGGATCGAGTAATTTACCATCAGCAACCATGATTGCTTTGTCAACCCATTGATTCTTATCTTCATCAAAATAACGTTTCATTGTCATTTGAAGATTTGAGTTGATTCCATAATCACTTGGCTTGAAGTAAATTGCTACTACATCGCCTTCAGCTGCTGCATCGTAATCAGCAACAACATCTGGTTCAACGAGTAGTACTTCTTTACCACTGAAGCGTTCTTGGATTGCATCAGTAATGTTGTAGTTGGTACGTGCAATTGGTTGTTTGTTTTCATCAACCATTCCATCAATTTGACCTTCCCAAGTGGAAGCAGCCATGATGAATAATCCACCAGAACGATAAGCAAGAGGGATTTTTGCAAATACTTTCTTCTTCCATGCAGACCAAGTAGAGAATTCAGCTTGATCTAAAGTGACTTTTTGACCACTTGCAACACGTGTGTCAAGAGTGATTCCAAGAGGTTTACCACTTCCATCACCAACAACGATTGCAGAATCAAGAGCAGTCATCATTGCTTCAACGATTAAACTACGAATGACTTCTTCAAACATTGGAAGTGAAGTAATGTTTGCGATTAATGAAGTCGCAACTTTACACTCTAGACCATAGTAGTTGAATACTACTGCAGTATTGGCTTGAACTTTTTTGCGTTCAGAAGCAGATGCTTCAGTGATCCAAGATGCTTCTGGTTTTAATGACAAGATTGGGAATTGAACACCACCCTGTACATTAAGTTTGCGAACACGTGCAAACAGTTGTCCACGAACTTTTAATTCTTTGATGATTTCGTTCATGATGGTGGTAGGAATGACTTTAGCTGCATCAGTCACAGTTGTAACTGCATCAGCACGTTGTTCCCATGCACCAGTTTGAGCGAACTTCATGAATGCTTGGCGATACTCTAGAGTATCAAATGGATCTGCATCAGCACCACGTGCTTGAGTAGCCACGTTTTGAACATAAGTTTGAACTGGATTCAAAGATTCTTGTTGTTCAGCAGATGCAATCATCCCACGAAGTTCAGTGATTTCACCATTTAATGATGTTAATTCGCTGTTAATTGAGCGAAGTTCAACCACATCTTCAGATTTGTCAGCATTGGTAGTAAGCTCTTGTTTACGAGCTTCCTTTGTCGCAAGTAATTTCTTTAATTGTTCTAAAATCACGTTATTTACCTCCAAGTATTTTAGATTTTAACTTCAACACTTCTAATTCACTGCTTTTTGGTTTTGCATTGTCCAATGCAGCACGAGCGCTTTCCAGCGCTTTCAAATCGCTCTCCAGCGACCTAGCATCACGTGCGTTTATATCTGTGCCTTCGTAAGCTGGCCAGTTTACTGCGCTTACTTCAAACACTTTTGCTACCTTTGTGATTCTACGAGTTGGCATGTCAGAATCCAAGTTTTCCCATTTCTGTTCTTTAACTCGGAACATGAAACTCATACCTTTGATATCACCACGTGACACTGCAGAATAAAGTGCCTTTGCTTCGTAGTGGTTATCTGTGTCAACAGAAGCATCAATCAGAATACCTTCATCATCAGGTTTAATCAACATGGTGCTGCTTCCATTGTTTCTGCGACTTCGTGCAAGTGGAATCTTATCAATCTTGTGATTGATGAATAACAACACATCTGTGAAGTCTGTTTCATCAAATGCACCACGATCAATTACTTCAAAGAACATTCCACCAATATTAGTTTGTTGGCCATACACTGCTGGTCGACCAATAATTTTATTGGAATCATCAGTGCTTTCAGCTCTGAATTCTGTTTCAAAGAAACGATCACGAGCGATTAATTCATTAATTGGCAATTCATTTTTCGTTTTTTGCATCATCACCACTCCCTTCTGTTTTTGCTTTTATCATCTGGTACTTATTTGCTATCTTTACATCCACATAATTGAGTGATACTAATCGAACATCACCGCCTTCATATGGTGGATAACCAAACATTTCAAGCAGCTGATTGTTTGTTAATGCACCACGATTACCTAGAATGTCAGCAATGGCCACTTTCTTTGATGTGTTTGTAAATAACAACTTGTTTGGATAGAAGATGACTTCATTGTTGAAATCCTTTTCTCTATCTGTGAACAAATCTTTTGTAAATGCTTGTCCTAACGAAATAATAAGCGGTTCGATTGTCTTTTCATAAAATGCCTGATACTGCTCATCAGTGTAATCACCGGTTAATATTGGAATTGATACACCAAAGTGTCGCAAGATTTTAGAATCAATAAATTCAAGTGTTTTAGGATCAATCAACTTTGGATCAGGTCTTATTGGTACATAATCTGATTTCAAATCAACAGGAAGGATTGAACTTTTGTTATCTGCAATCATTTGTTCAAATCTTCGAATCTCTGCTTCCATCTTTTCACCATCTAGCATGGTGTTGATTTTAAGTAGACCATTAATTTTCATTGAATACTCAAGTGATTTAGATACTGATTCGAGCAATTGATGGTTCATCTGCACTGTTTTTAGTAGTGCAGCTGTATCTGGTTGTCCATTGTCATTACCACCCATGAATTCATTCACTGAGTATCGATATCGCCAGTGGATTAAACGATCATATGGAAGTGTAGATTTCAGACCATTCTTGAATGTCATTTCAACGAACATTTTCCCTGATGCATCTTGTAAAAACGTAACAAGTTGAGGTTGTAATGGATATAAAGATTTATAATTCCTCGATACTGAACCATCATTCTCAACTTTGAAATCAAAAATTGGATAAATGAACACGTTGTAATTGAAGAACAATAGCCAAGTGCATTTTTCAAGAAAATCTCTTGTGGTCATTAGTTCGTTTGGCGATCTTTTCAAGAGTTTATTCAATGAACTATTCACGTTGATTTGCATGTCACCATCAAATCGAACATGTCTTGGTTGCAACTTGCTTATTTCAGATGCAATACAATTGATTGCTTGCTGAACAACATCGCTTGAATAAATGTTTTGACCAAATTGAGAATACATTGGCAAATATCCACTTAATAAATCAGCATAAGAAGATGTTGATGGCTTCTGTTCTTTGAATAAATTTTTTAATGAATCAATTAGTCCCATTCGATCACCTCAACATTTCTAGGAACTCTGTCCGATATCGTTGCCACATAGCATATAGAATAATTTTTGTCACAGCACCATCAATTCTTCGATTTCTCGCATCATTCACTTTGACTGGCATGACAAATCCTAAATTGTCAATTTTGATGCCAGTGTTTCCAAGACACCAACGATCAACTTCGTTATCGTTGTAATTGACAAGACCAGCTTTTAAATCTGCTTCAAGAAGTTTCATTGGATTGGACATTGTCCAGCGATTCTGATCAACACGCTCTGTTTCAAATCCATAGTTGTCCATTGACTTTAACCACGTTTTAGCAAATCGATTATCATACCCTGCTTTAAATAATCGAATCTTATAGTTCTTGAACAACTCATAGAACCAGTCAGCTACACGTGATAAATCAACTTCATTTCCTTCAGTAATCTCAATAAATCCTTTTCTTGCCCATTCTAGATAGTCTTTCTTATCATCAATGAACCCTTGTGTAACTTTGGATTCAGGAATGAAGTACTTGGTATAAACATATTTTGTAGGATCACCCTTTTTCATCAGTAGAACTTTGGCACAAGTTAAGTCAGTTGTTTCTGCCAAGTCCACTGCACCAAGAGCGATTGAACCAATAAAATCATCAAGATTAAATTTTGAGTTATTGATGTAATCTTGTTCCATCAACCATGCTTCAGCATTGTTCTGCTTGATATTAAAATCTTTAGCAAGCACATACATACGATCACCTTTATCATGCTTGGCTTTATTGATTTCATCTCGTAAGTAATCCCATTTTTTGATAATGCCAAGTGATGGATTTGACTTGTGCCACGATGTTTCATCTTGCCATATTTCAGCTTCTGAATCTTGCGTATATAGCCATGCAAGAATCGTTTCATCTTCAATCTCATCAGCAATTACACGTCTTGCATACTGCAGCTCTTTATCTAGATACCCATCATTGATAAATCCTTCAGTGGTGATGTTGATAAACAACGGTTCATCTTTGGTGGATTGTGATTGCTGAATTGGTTTCGCAATCGAATTGTCTTTCATCTCATGCGATTCATCCAGGATGCCAAACTCAATGTTGTAACCTTCTTTTTTCTGCGTTTTCTCTGTGAGCTTGAACACCTTCGATTTATTCTTTTTGTTGATGATGATTTTGCGATTCTTATGAGTTCGTTTATCTTTAGGATCAAACAGTTCTCTCATATTTGCAATTTCATCAAAGATAATTCCAGCTTGTGCATCATCATTGGATGAACACACGATATCTGAACCACCATTGCCTAGCATTAATTCAGTGAATGCTAATGCAGCTGCTAGAGTTGATTTCCCATTCTTGCGACTAATCAGCAAGATTACACGTTTGAATCTTCTTAATCCTGTCGCAACTCTTTTGAATGAATAAATGACTTCAATCAGTGCCTTTTCCCAAAGTTCGAGAATGAATGGTTTACCATAGAACGGTGATTTGCTGTGCTTACAGAACGTTTCAATGAAACTAATTCTTCGATGTGATTCTTTAGTGTCATAGAAATACTTATCACTCTTTAAATCTTGAATTAGTTTACTAAGTACAGTGTATAATTCTTGGCCAACAATGATTTTGCCAGTGTTGATCTCATTGAAATACTGTTCTAAATAAGTGATTTTGTAAGAGATACCTGATGTGATTGACTGATAAACTTCAACATTAGTCATCGTATCTTTGTATGAACTGGTCATATCCATCTTCTTCATCCACTTGGTTTCTGCTCAGAATGCTATTAAGGGTTTTGATGCATAAGTTATATGCTTGAAGTGTTTTCAAGTACTGCTTTCCAACTTCTGTTGGCTTCTGAAGGTTTGGATTGTCTGGATGAATTCTTACCATTCCACCAGTGTTTGAAATTTGAACCTTTAATCGATCTAATTCATCTGACAAAAACACAGTGTGTTCAATCGTTTTTTCAACCAGTTTTTGTTTCTCTGCATCTACTTTTTCAAAAATAGAAATGAGTTTAACAAGCTCTGGATTATTGCTTGAATTTATCATGACATCACCGCCTTTCTGTACTTTTTGAACTGCTTGTTATACTTTCAAAACTTTTCCCAAAACTTTTCAAGAAATCTGATTTTTTCCCTTTGCGTGTATCTGTTGCCCCTTGCACAGTTCAACTACAGACCGGATGTAGATGGACTTGGGGGGGTCTTTGAAAGGGAAAAGGAAGGAGGAACTTTTATTTCAATCCGGTCTGTACTTGATAAACCAATCCCTTATGTACTGTTCCCACTCGGAACGATAAGGAAGTTTCTTCTCATCGGAATATAAGCGTGATAAACATTCTTCTTCCGATGCTTCTACATAGATAAGCTCTGCGCCAAGTTGATTGGCCAAGCGTTCACGTTCTGTTTGTAGTGGATAACCACCAATGATCCATGCTTGCTGCCACTTACCTGTTCTTGTTTTGATTTGATCTAGAATTAAATCTCTGATTTGAAACACATTAAGCGCCAATTCATTTGGCTTCTCATAGATTGGAAGAAGTGTAATTGCTTCATAAAGTTCATCCATATCAAGCACAATGTCTTTTCTTCCTTTGCTATTCTTTACATATGTGGTCTTACCGCTTAATGGTGAACCATATACGATGAATACTTTCTGTGGCATCCACTGACCAAAGCGATCATGAATTGCATTGTGACAACGATGATGCACCAGCATGATGTTATCTGGATTCAGTGATACATTTGCATCACTCACATTGTTAACTGTTAGTTCTTTCTTGTGATGTCCGATGCATTCAATGTCTTTAAGTATAGGTTGCTTGCAGTATTCACACAGTAATCCCTGCAATGGATCTGTGCGTTCCAGCATTAGGTTTTTTCTTAAGTTAATCCATGCTTTTGATTTGTAGAAGTCAGATAATAATTTATGAGATGCCATTACCAATCCCCATTTGTTTCTGCTAGCTTCTTTCTCAATTCTAGTTCTTGTCGTTTAAGTTCTAGCATTTGAGGATTGTCTGAATAGTGTTCAGGATCTTTATTCTTCAACAAACCAAACAATGCACCAGTGTCTGGTGGTTGGTGCTTCTTTGTAATCTCTGTATAGGTTGTGGTGACACCATCTTCAGTCTTTGTGTACACCTTTTTTTCTTCGTATTCATAACCAAGCGCCTTTTTTATGAGCGCATTTTCAAGTTCAGTAATGATAATTTCTTTACCTTTTTTTAAGGTGTTCTTTAAGTGAGGATAGTTTTTCTTGTATTGTTCAAGTGTTGTTTTTGAAATCCCAAGATTTTTAGCGATTTGCAACTCTGTTAAACCATCTCTTGCCCACTTTTCAATTAGCAACAATTTATCTTCAACTTGTGGCCATTTACTTTGTGCCATGTGCAAATCACCTACCTCTCTATACTAAAAATATCACAAATAAAAAGCTCGGATTGTTCCGAACTTTTTTTATGTAACCTTTGTGAACTTAACTTTGTTTTCTTTCCTAATGATTTGATAGGTGTAGTATGGTACTTCATCACCTTCTTTTACATCATCGAATTGATCACAAATGGCTTTATATTCAATTGTTTTATTGAGCTTATTAACTACTTCACTGACTATCACTGCTGATCTAAATAGAACCTGTAAATAGAACTTCGTGTCAATCTTCTTTGACTTCAATGTGCTTTGCTTAACTACGAACTTACCTATTCTCATTTTCTAGCTCATCTTTGATTGCTTTTAATATATCAATTTCATCAAAGATATCACCCAACAAAGTCACATGGTCTTTAGGTTCGTGAAATAAAATAGTCAACTTAATGTATTCAATTAGGTGTTCTTTACTTGGTTTCATCTTTTACCTCACACTTAAATCGTACTGGTTCATAAATTTCTTTTCTTTTTGCTTTTCGAATACTGTTCTCTTGATTAAGACTTTCATTTTCTATATGTGAGAATAGTATGTTTCTTGTTAAAGAATCTTCAAGCAATAAATTAATTTCTTTTGGATCTATTTTCATATTCATTCCTTTTTTAAATCCTGCTCTTTAACAAATATCCCATTAACCAGTTTCCCTTTGCGGTCTTTGATTTCATCGTATGCAGCTGCAACGCATGAAGTTAAGTCAATTTTTAATTGCTGACACAATATCGTTAAAACCACAAATACATCACCAATACTATCAATAATCACTTCTTCATTACTCTTATTAAGTCCATTTGCCAATTCACCGATTTCTTCCATAAGTTTTACCATCTGTTTCATTGGATCAGCTTTATTTAGTCCTCTTTTCAATGACCAATATCTGATATCTTGATGATAACTATCCAAAGTTTGAGATTGTTTTTGCATTTTTCCAACCACTCTTGTATTGCTACTTTTAATCACATCTTTCAAAGCATAGCCATTCCAAGACCAAACACCTTCGTTGTACTGAACAACATGAGTTTCCGTAATATTACCCATTGTTGCAATGATAATATCATCCTGATAAATTGCTTGGCCAAGTGTATCATAGTAACCTGTATATTTTTTTAATTCATTAATGTTCATCGTTCCTCCCATTGAATTGCTTGTTCGCATATAGGACACCTAGATTCATATGTCCTTCCTTTTCTTATAAATCCACACCTATTTGGACACTGGTACTCATAATCACCAAATAAATCAACTTCCACCTTAACCATTGGTTTTGGTATGTTCTTTTCACTCATCGATGTATCTTGCATACTTTACCACTTAATAAATCATCAATGACATATTCTTCATTTTCATTCATGAAGTTAAATAATTCAAAGAACACATTAGGCATTTTTCGTTGTAAACTACCTGCTGCAATTACAATAATCACACCATTTGCATCTCTTTTAATCCATTTATACTTTGTTGCAAATCGCTTGAGCAGGAATCTTTCTTCATTGTTGATACTAATTGGCTCAGCAATATAGCAATAATCAAGTTCTTGTAATCCAATAATCACATTCTTTGGATTGATATCTAAATCTGACTTGATTTGAAAATCAGTTCCTTCTTCCATTAGATCAGCAATTAATCTTAATTTGTCTGTAACTTTCATATGTTCCCTTTCTAATCACCACAGTAGATTTTTACAACTCGTGTCATAGCATCATATTCAGCATTTAAGTACATAACCATCAAATCAGTGTACTCTGTTTGCTTTGTGTCAATTTGCTCAAGTAGTTCATTGCTGATGTTAATCAATTCATAATTCACTTCCAGCAGCTCACGATTCAATGTTGTGAGTTTTTGATTTGTGAACAGTAATGCTATTGCAAGCAGCGTGATTACGATTGAGTATAGTTTGATTGTCTTTTCCATAGATCCAATTGAATCCTTTCGTGTTTTAGTGGTTGCTTGATTTCAAACAACTTAATGCACTCATCACACAACACATATCCTTTGTGTGTTTTGACTTCTTGCCACTTCTCACAGAAGTCACATGGCAGTTTGTTAATCTTCTTCACCATCTGTGACCTCTGGCCTTACTGGTGCATCATTAATTAACCAATAAATCTCACTTGATAAACTTGCGATAGTTTCAGCATAATCTCTTAACACTTTTCTATCTTCAATGGTTTTGATTTTGTTTTTTATATTTATTAAATCAGTGACCACTAAACCAAGTTTTCTTTTTAATACTTCTGCAGCTTCACTCATATTGTCTTGGTGTACCTTTCTGTATCTTCAATTACCCAGTGATCATCACCGGTGTCATACATCCTGCAATTGAATCCACGTTTCAGCAGCTCATCCAAGAACTGCTGCTCTCGTTTTTTAATCTTCTTTTTCAAGATAATTGTGTTTCCACGTGTTGTTAATGATTCAATCACGAATGCAGGAATGATGCTTTTATTGTCTACCTTTGGTGCTGGTGGTGGAACGATGTTATTGCAGTATTTATCCATAGCACTTTTGATAATGTCCCACTTGAATGATGTTATCGAATATGTTCCATCAATATATCCTTGTATTGATTTCATAGACATACCGGTTAATCTAGACATTTCTTGAACTGACACTTTTTTCATTTTCATGAACAGAATCAATTCATTTTGTCGCTTAAGAATTGCTGTTAAAGTATTCATATTTCCTTATCTTTCTAATGTAAAATAACCCTAACATTATATTTCACTAACCAAACATGCATTTAAGCCAGTAAAACACTGGCTTTTTTGCGTGTTTTTTAAACTCAATACTTTTTGAAAAAATCGATGTGTTTTTTTATGAGATTTCTACCCCTTTTTGAACTGCATCAGCTGGATCTAAACTCAATGCATTTGGAATCAATTGATAGATGTTATTGACCAGTTGCTTTGCTTGTTCAAGTGATTCACATCTAGCAAGTAGAATTTTAATTCCACTTATTGTTTTTCCAAATATCGCAATTAATCCTGAATCTGATTGTTCAATATGAATTAAGTCGACATCTGCTATAATCTCACCATTAGCTGTTTTGATGATCATGTTCAATCTCCTTATATTGTTTTAACACTTCATACATTCTAAATAATTCTTCTTCTGCAGCTGCTCTACCAGATGCACACATCAACACTGCAACTATGAATCCTACTGTGCCACCAAACATGGCCATTGCGACATATCCCATTGATCAACCTCTCTTTCTGTTTCTTTGTTTGATTTTAAGGATGTTTTTTCTTCGCATTGCCATGCAGTAGTTGATCCAGTTATTAAATCCTGCGCCTGGTGGATTGGTGAATGCAGCAATAGGGAATTCTGCTTCTGGTTGTTTTGAACCTAATAATTTGACAATTTTGTTTATCATATTTAGTACCTTTCATTGGTTGATTAATTATTCATCTTCTAATCTGATTGTTAATAAAGCATTTTTACTATTAGCTCTTCTTTTTCGATACGTTGGTGAACTCATGAAGTAAATAGTAAATGGCTTTACGTTTAGATATTCAGCACACTCTTCTTTGCTGCCAACGAACAAGAATTCTTCACCTTTATAAATCGCATAAATGTGATTATTCTTTTTGATTTTTGGCATAATCTATCCTTATGCACACATAGCCATTTCAGGCATTCTGACTTGCTTCTTCTTTGCTTTTTTATTCAAGTGTCTTTCCCACTCGCTTAAGAACTCTTTGATTTCAATTGGTGCTGTTTGATTTCTCATTCCTCTGCATTGAATTACAGAATTATTGTTATATTCGAGCGTATAGAATGGTTTATTGATGTTATCAACTTCTCTTATAAACAGGATTGTTGTTTTACCCTCAACTATTTTAGGAACGTATGAACCAACACAGTGATGTAATGCTTTACCTTCGTTAAGTACATGTTGTATAGAGTTTGGGATAACTATTGCATACTTGCTATTTTGATAAGCATATTTCATGATTGATGATTTAACTGTTTTCCATTGTTCTACTTCTTTTTCATGTGTTGGCGCATTGAATTTTTCAACAGCATCATCATGAGCTTTGATTAAATCCTTTGGAAATGCCATTAATTCATTGAAATCTGCTTGATACACTTCGTTCATCATGTTCAGATAGTCAATGTAAGTTGCGATACTGTACCCACCAACATCAAACGTATTGATGTAATTCATTATCTTTTGAATTGGCATTTTGGTTATTTGATATACTTTGACAATATTGTTGACTTGATCAGCAGTGTTGATCTTTTTAATCAAATCTAGTGAGAATGATTGCTTAATTTGAGTAAATCTATCTATTGCATAAAACTGTGGCCATCCAGCATTGACTTTGATTAATAAATTTCTATACTTCAGTATCTTCGATGGTTTAGCTCTTCTAAAATCAACTTGATAAGATTGAATTAGATCAAGCCACAAATTGACTAAACCGGACTTGTACACTTTTTCAATCCATGAGTATTTAGCTGCAAATGCTAACTTTGCAAATACTGCATATGATTTTGTATTAGGTTCTTCTTGTTTTTCGAACCAATCACCAATAGTTGTATATTTCAACTCAGTATCACTTAACCAAGATTTCATTTGACTATATTGAGGATATATCTCAATTCTCTTTCTTGGAGTTTTACCATTGAAATTATCTACATACTTATACCCATAGCACCATTCACCTTGATTTAAGTAATATCTACTTTTACTGATTGAAGATATTTGACCATTCATAATGGTGTTTCTTTCGACTTCTTCATACGATACTTCAGAAACTAAAGAAAATCGATTTATTTCTAAACATGCTATGAACCATCTTTCCACGATACGATCACTGGTCTTTTGTAGAGCAATTATCCAAAACTGCTTACTTAACCTTGCATAATTTGTATTAGATTTAATTTGAAATGGCTCTAGCTCACAATGGCAATTTGGACATGATGGATAAGAATCTTCAACAACTTTGCCACAGTTTGAACATGTATATTCTTTGCCTTTTCTAAAATGATAATGATGTGCGTTCTTTTTAACCAAATCATGTATCGAAAATTCAAGTGGAATATCTTTGGATAGTTCTTCAAGATTCACAGTATTCTTCATCTGGATCATCCTCGATACCGAAATCAAATATTGACATTGTGGCATCTTCTACTTTCACTATTGGTTCTTTAGATTCTTTCTTATCAGATGAAATTAACGATTGAATCATTTTAATCTTCTCTGAATCATCAATAGTCATTTCGAGGATTGAATCAATTGATTTTGCGGTTTTCTTGTCCACCTTTTCAATCTTTTCTTCTTGATAATCTGATTTACTAACTTTAGCGCTTGATCCACCTGATACTTTAGTTTCACTTCCAGTAAAGTATTCAACTACCCATTTCCAAACTTGATCATCACTTACTGCAGCTACATTTCTTTCTGCTTGTTTTTGTGCTTTGTTGATTACAAATGATGCTGCATCTTTAATGGTTTTGCCTTCTTTTAAGATTGATTCTAGCAACTTTTGATTTGATGTTTGTTCAGATAGCCAGTTATGAATTGCATCTTCAAATCTGGAATGTGGTTGGTTCATTTCTTCGTTCATTTTTTGATGAACTCGATTAAGTAGTTCCTCCATTATGCCTCCTTAATTTTGTGCAAAAATTACTTCCTCTTACTCGATATCAGTAAGGTTTAATTAATCTTTGATACGCTGCTTTCAATGTGATTTCATTGATGATTTTGTTCATCCATGCATATAGGGTTGTTTTTTCAATGTGCATCAACATCTTAATTTTTTCTTCACTCAACTTCTGATCCCACTTAAGTTCAATCAACCGGCCATACTCTGTGCCTTCATACTTCTCTCTAATTTCGCTTATGATCTTAACCCACTTGATATCTTCCTTCTTGGTGCTGGTCTTGAGCTTTGCGAAATTATACAGATAATAATCAATTTCTTTTCTAAATCGATTCATTTGAACAATCCTTTCATCCTCATGTTTTTGGTTTTGTCTGGTGCTAACTCAATGCAGTAATTCTTTGAACGTTGATAGATACGTGAACCAATCGCTTCATCAATTTCAATCAATTCATCTACTGAACGTTCAGTGCTGATGATGGTAATCAAGTCCTTATTGATGTATCTGTGATTTAAGATTTCGAATGCCAGCATGATATCAGCTGCACTTGGTTGTTTGCCTTTCTCTGTTTTCAAAAAGTCATCAATGTATAGCACCTTCACATTTTTGTATCGACTGATTGCAGGTGAATAATCGTTGTTGTCTGATGTGATTGCTTTTTTAAGTCCAACGCTATCATCTCGCCATTTCATGTATAGCGCTTCATTGCCTTTAAGCAGAAGCTCTTTTACAATCGCTGTACATACGTGGCTTTTGCCAGATCCGACTTGACCACCGATAAAGTACCAATTTCCATAAGTATCACTCATGAATCTAATTGCAGAATCTTTGATTTTCTTCTGCCATAATTCTTCAGTGGTGAACTTTTCAAATGAGTAATCTTCCAATAAGTTTTCTAAGCCACTCTGCTTGATGTTTTTCAGACTGGATCTAATCTTCTTACAGCTGCAATCACGAAGTGTTTCAATGTTGTCATCATTTAGAAACATAATGTAACCTTTGTTTTTGCATTCACTGCATTTATACCCAGTCAACTCACCCTCGTTGTTGTTCCACTCATCCACATTCGCTTGTTTATAACTTGATGGATTCGTATTCATAGATAGGTTTACGTTTTTCATCAGGTTGCTTAACTGTTCCATTGTTATCACCTCGTTTCACTGGGAACACTCCCTGCCAGCTGTGAAATATGCTTTGATTTAAGCATTCAATAATGTTTTCGCCAGCAGCTGATAATTTGTCTAACTCAAGAAGAAGCATTTCCTTTGCACGATCAGTCATTGGTTTTTTAATAGACTTTCTCATTTTTTCGAAATCCTTCAATGATTGATAAAGTGATTGGTCACCATTTGAATAATTTTTGAAGATATCAGACACTATATTTATTTCTATATCTTTATCTATATCTATATCTTCTTTCTTATCTATTGCGTTACTATACGTTACATGTAGCGTTTCAGTAACGTTACTTTCATTAGTAAGCAATAATTTATCACGATGTTTTGCTACTCTTTTTCTTGTCTGTTCTCTGATTCTTTCCAACCCATTTGTGTTTTGATACTTTTCCCAGTTAGATACAAGCAAGATATCATTGACTATTTCAACCATATTGAATTTCACAAAAATATTAAGTGCCATTCTTATAGTGTTTAATGGTCTATCAAATTCTGTTGATAGCATTTCATCTGTGTATGGTATGTCTTTTGAAAAGTAAACTAAACCACTATCGTTGATCGTTGCTGCCAAGCATAGTAGTTGCAACCAAATCACTATGATTGCATCACCTTCTGGCATCTTTCTTATTTGCTTAACTTTTCTATTGTCAAACAAATTTGAAACTAACTTAATCCATTTCACCTCTGCCATATTTTCACCACCTTTCAGAATGGCAAGTCATCACTATCAATATTTAATAAAGGTTTATCTTCATCTGTTTGATTTGCTAGTGATTGTTCTAGTTGTGTTGCAGTTGGTTGACTGTACTCTGTTTCCATGATGTGAGTGATCACATAGTCAGTCATTGTTTTTCCATCTTTAGTTTTGTAATGGTTCGTGAACCCTTCAAATTCAATAAACTTTCTATCAGCTACACGTTGTAATGCATTTTTGATAAATCTCACTGGAATATAAAATGTGAGTTGGTTTCCATGCTGGTCTTTCTTGGTTTGGCTTACTGACCAACCATATTGACCTTTATAAAGTGTTCCTTTCCCTCTGATGTCTGCCATTCAATGTGTTCCTTTCAGTTCTAAGGCAGTTGCAACCGCCTTTAAATCGTTTTTTAATCATGATTGATATAAATACCTATCAAATCATTAATTGGCTTATTATAGAGTTTTGTAAGCACTCTAACTTGATCAGGAGTTGGCAGACATAAACCATTCTCAATTTTTGATAATAGACTTTTATCAAACCTACGATCTAGCTTCTTTAATTCTTTGATAACATCAGAACCCTTTAGATTTGCATCAAGTCTTGCCATCTTCAATGAATTGGTCATTGATGCTTGATTCTGATGTGTATGAAGAATTCTATTTACTTTTTTAAGTGGAATGAATGTATGTCTAGCTCTGCGTGATACTTCTTGTTTAAAGTTTGATATCACACTGCGATCATCACTTCTGTAATACCCTGCTTTATTGGCAGTGGATATGATAACAAAGTCATCACCATTATCTTCACTTCGCAGCTTCGCAATCGTGAATCTCACTTGGCGCTCATCCATATTCCACAGCACACACAACTGACTTCTTAACACTGCATTTTCTTTACCAATTGGAATGGATTCATAGTAGTTAATCATTTTTTCACCTCACTTTTTAAATGCTTTTAATGATTCTTAATGCTTGTTTTTTATATTCATCTGAACCATGTTCTGCAATTGATACCCAAGCCGACAATTGCTGTGCATCTTCAAATGCTCTCTTATTAATTGCTTTTGCTTCATCTGATAACTTATCAAAACTTTTTAAATACTCTTTTGCTTGCTCGAGTGTCACTTTTTCACCCCTTTGATTTTCATCTGTTCAAGCTTCTTGCGCTTTTCCTCGTTGGTTGATCTAGTGTAGATCCTGGTTGTTTCCAATGAACTGTGACCAAGTATGTCTGCTAGTTCCAATGGATTGTTGTATTCAGAGATAAACTCTTTAGCAAATAAATGTCTAAATGAATGTGCGTGTACCTTATCTTTATTGACACGTGCAGCACCTGCAATCTTTTTGAGCTTTCGCCATATCGCTAAATCACCTAAATTAAATATTCGACCGGAATTGATATTGTGGTCTTTACAGTACTTTCTCAATTCTCTAGCTAGTTCTTGAGTCAGGATGATATCTCTGTCCTTACCTTTGTTTCTTACGTGAATGTAGAATGATGACTTAATAGATTCAACTGTGAAGAATCTTAATTCACTTATTCTGATTCCAGTTGTAGCGATTATCTTCATAATCATGTAAATATCATCATGATTCAGCTTCTTTGCAAATCTTAGAAGTCGCTTATAATCGGATATGCTTATGATGTTGTCAATGCTATTCTTCATTTGCATTTTCAACTTCTTAACTTTCATATCTTCGTTGCCACACCACTTGAGAAATTTGTTTACTGCAACTATGTAAGAATTGATACTACGTGGCTTGTATTTTCCTTCACTTATCATCTTTTTGAAAAGCAACACATCATCTTTGGTAATCTCACTTTCGTGTTTAATTGAATCAAGAAACTTAAGAATATCTGCTTTATATTTGCTTAGCGTTCTTTCAGCTTTCTCTTGATACTTTAGTTCCAGGATGAATTCATCCAGAACTTGATACATCTCTTTTTTGTTCATTTACGATGCACCTCGATTTCATATATGCCTCAAGAATGACTTTTGCCAGCTGCTTATAATCAACGTTTGATTTTGTTACGTTAGTTGTAACTTTTCTTTCACCTATTTTATTCATGGCTCATTACACCAATTGCTAGGATGACTGCAAATGTGAATGCTGTTACTTGAATTGGTATAAGCACTAATAAATTGATTTGGTTATTCACTAATGTTGATAATGCAATGAACATAATCAGCGACAAATACATCATTAGAATTGTTGGTCGATATCTTTTACCTTTGAATTTAATCATTTTTATTTCCTCTCTTTATTACTTTTAGTTTTCTAATTCGCTTAAAGCGATATTACGACCAAAAAAAATGTGTGATAAATCAATTCCATAAAAGTCAGCCATTTTTTTAGCTAAATCATGATCTGGAACGGTCATTCCTGATTCCCAATTGATAATAGTTCTTCTGGAAACACCAATATAATTGGCTACTTCATCAATTTTCTTGTTAGCATTAACACGTGCTGCCTTTAGAGTAATGGTAAATGTTGGCATAACATACCTCCTTTGATTAAATTATATTGCTTTAAGTTATATTGTCAACGCTAAAAGTGAATTTTTTTACATTTTTATGCTTTTTATTTCTCTTTGTTAGGCATATAATAACTTTAAGGAGGTGTTCATATGATTGGTAATCGAGAAGTCTTATCTAAGAACTTAAGTAAGTTTATGAAACTGAACGGTAAGACACAAATGGATTTAGCTCACGATTTAAAAGTTAGCCAAACAACTATCTCTGAGTGGATGAATGGGAAAAAATATCCACGTATTGATAAGTTGCAACAATTGGCGGATTACTTTGGTGTCTATAAATCTGAATTAGTTGAGGACAAAAGTTATTTCAAAGAATCATATGGTATAAAAATCCCTGTGCTTGGTACAGTGCCTTGCGGAGTTCCAATTAGTGCAATTGAAGAAATAATTGATTTTGAAGAGATATCATTGGAAATGGCAAATCGTGGTAATTTCTTTGGATTAAAAGCAAAGGGTGACTCTATGCTTCCAAAGATTGAGAATGGTGATACTCTAATTGTTAGACAGCAAGAATTGGTAGATAACGGTAACATCGCTATTGTAAAAGTTAATGGTGATGAAGCGACTTGTAAGAAAATTATATTTGAAGATAATGGAATTACACTTATTCCATTGAACAACTTATTTAATGTCATTCATTATAACAAAGAGCAAATCTCACTTTTACCAGTGACTATAATTGGTAAGGTGGTTGAGATACGGAGGGAACTATGAAAAAAATCATTAACTTATTCTTTATCATTGCATTTGCTATTTTATCTTTGTTTTGGATCATGATTTCATTTGCTTTTATTTTTAGTGATCTATTTTTCGTTGGACTGTTATTTTTGATATCATACTTCATTATTGTATTTCTAATTTATGCTGCAAAACTTAAACATAAAAATCAGCTAAAGATTAAGGTTGAAAATAATAAACCTAATTTAAACTTTGAAATTGACAACTATGATGAAGATTATGAAAATGATGAGGATGATGAAGATGATGATCTAAAAAGTCTTTATAATACTAATTATGGTCAATGGAAAAGATTAAGTTTTGGATATGGTAAATTCATTAAACTAACAGGAGTTACCTTTGATAATAGACAAGATAATATTGCTTTGTTAAACAGAAGAGATACTTTAACAGCAAGATATTATGACTTTAAAGGTAAACCTGCAGTAGAAATTATGCATGATGGATTATCAATTGGTTCAATTCCAAAAGAAGAAGCAGAAGAACTAACATTGTTGCAAGATTATTGTACTAAAATTGTAGTCAGTAAAATTATTGGTGGTAATGATAAAAGTTTTGGTGTGATTGTTGATTTTAGATTATCATCAGATGCAACTGATAAACTTAATGAAATTTACACTTGAGGTGATTTTATGAAAGCAGCATTGTATGCAAGATTTTCAAGTGATAACCAGCGCCAAGAATCCATAGATGCTCAATTGCGTGCCATTAATGATTATTGCAAGAAAAGTGGACATGAGATAGTTAGGATTTACCAAGATGAAGCTGTAAGTGCAACCACTGATCAACGTGAACAATTTCTTCAGATGATACATGATTCCAAGTCAGGAATCTTTGATTTGATTATTGTTCACAAGCTTGACCGCTTTGCTAGAAATCGATATGACAGTGCATTTTATAAAAACGAACTGAAGAAGCATGGTGTAAGGATTATCTCTGTTCTTGAGCAGCTTGATGATAGCCCTGAATCAGTCATTCTTGAATCAGTGCTGGAAGGACTGGCAGAGTACTATTCAAAGAACCTAGCACGTGAAGTTCGCAAGGGATTGAATGAGAATGCTCTTAAAGCGCTTCACAATGGTGGTGTAGCGCCTTTAGGTTTCAATGTGAATAAGGATCAGACATACTCAATAAATCCAACAGAAGCGCAAGCTGTGCGCCTTATCTTCGAAATGTACGCTAATGGTTATGGATATAACATGATTGCTAATGCACTCAATGATGGTGGTTATAAAACAAAACTTAACCGGCCATTTGGTAAGAATAGCATTTTTGATATTCTTCGTAATGAAAAGTACATAGGAAGGTATGTGTTCAATAAACGTGCATCCAAGAAGTTAGGCAATCGTGTTTTAAAAAAAGATGAAGATATCACACGTATTGATGATGCGCTTCCAAGAATCATAGAAGATGATTTGTGGAATCGTGTACAGCTTAAACTTAATCAAAATCAAAAACCACGTATGAATGCAACTCGTGTTTATCTGCTCACTGGCAAGCTGGAATGTGGCCACTGTGGATCATCTTATGTTGGTGCTTCTTATTATCGTGGTCGAGATAAAGAAACAAAGTATTTTATCTATGCGTGCAACCAGCGACAAAGAAAGAATGGTGATTGCAAAAATAAGGCCATTCGTGCTGATCTGCTTGAAGATTATGTGTTTGATATGATTCGTGATGAAATATTAAGTGATGAAGCAATCAATGAACTTTCAAAGATGATTATTGAAATTGCTGATAAAGCGATTGGCATCAATAAAGAATTGGCTGAGGACATCAATAAAAAAAGGAACTCTCTTAAGTTCCAAGTTGATAAACTATTTGATTTGTATCTTGAAGGTGACATTGATAAAGGAATACTCACAACTAAAACAAATAAAATCAAAGAACAGATTGAGCATTATGAATCAAGACTAAATGAACTGAACCACAGTCATTTTGAGCATCTTGAAGTTGAAAAAATTAAAGCATACATGTATGACATGAGAGATAAAATTCATGAAGCAGATATTAATGTGAAGAAAGAAATCATTGATGCACTGGTGGATAATATCATCATTCATGATGATGAAGTAAACATCAATTTCAAACTTGATCCAATTGGCAATAAAGCAAAAGTCACTTCCACTGGAAAGGAAGTGACACAAGGTAAGGTTGGTGGAGATGAGGAGAGTCGAACTCCTGTCCAAGAAGTGTCTCACATTCAAAGTTCTACAGTTTAGTCATATCGCTATTAATCACCTCTTAAGGACATGACAAGCAAGAGATGATTGACTCAATGGGATTGTCGGGAACACGCGTAGAGTCAACTTGTGAACCTTATTCTTTGTTTGTGATACACGTTTATGAGCCAAAGACCAACCCATAAGGTGCACGCTGATAGCAGTATTTAGCTAATTAAGCAGCGAAAGAAAGTCTGTTTCCAGATATTTTTGTTGGCCTTTAGGTAGCCACACCACTGCCCTTTGAATCAAACAACGACCTGTCGAAACCATGACATCCCCGTTTGCATGCACATTATATCACAAATGATACAACTTTCACTCCTCTTTAACATACTTGCATAAAAACAGTGATATAATACATAAAAAGAGAGGTATTATCTATGGAATTCCTAATTGGTTTAGGTGTCATCATTGTCATTGGACTTTTCTTTGCTAATTCATACAACAGTTTTGTATCACTACGAAACCGTGTAGAAGAAGCATTCTCAACCATGGATGTTTTCATGATGAAGCGCTATGATTTAATTCCAAATTTAGTTGAAACCGTCAAAGGCTATACCAAACATGAACAAGAAACATTAGAAAAAGTCATTCAAGCCCGTAACATGGCTGTGAATGCTTCTTCCCCTGAAGATAAGATGAAAGCTGAAGGTGAATTCAGTGGAGTACTCTCCCGTCTTTTCGCTTTATCTGAAGCTTATCCAGATTTAAAAGCAAACCAACAGTTCCTTGATCTTCAAAGCCAGTTAAAACTTATCGAAGATGACATTGCGCAGTCTCGTAAGTTTTATAATGGTACCACTCGTCAATACAACACCACCATCGAAACATTCCCAAACAATATTATCGCGGGAATATTCAAATTTACACGCAAACCACTCTTTGAGGTTGAAGATCCAAGTCAACGTCAAAACGTGAAGGTGCAATTCTAAGAAAGGGGACGCCCTTTCTTTGTTCAATAGGAGCTATATGAGCCAACTATTTAATAGAAAGAATGCGCTATGGGTCGCTTTGGGGGCATTGATTATCTCTGTTGTTGTGTTTCTTGTGGGAAACTTCGTCTTACTTGGCTATGAGCGTGAACTAACCACCATATTGGAACTTGTTCCATTCGCGCTATATGCTTCTTTAGTCATTTTTGGTCTCATCAAAACCCAACGTCGTTTAGGATTAGCTCTTTTCTTAGTGACTTTCCTGAATGCGTGTGGCCTTTACTTATTTTACTTCTCACAACGATCCAATGCTTTTGCCTCATTAACTGGATCTCTCATGTACATCTACATTATTTTAATCGGTTCAATCATTAGTGTGCTCTTTGATTTAATCATCACTTGGACTCAGAAAAAGAAGGTCAACTAGTCAAAATGAAGAAGAAAATCGTCTTAATGTCTTTGATTTGGTTGTTTCTGTGGATATCTCCCCTTCATGCCAATCAAGACATCATCGTTAATAACCATCACATCGACATCCTCGTTAAAGAAAATGGTCAGTATGATTTTAAACATACCCTGAATGTGACATTTTCATCTCCTTACTACGGACTCTTTGTGAACATCCCTCAAGCCTATCAAATGCGATGGGAACTTGATGGTAACACGGAGGTGAGAGAATACCTTTTTCCTCTAACTAACATTCAAATTCTTAATACTCCCGGACTCATTGAACGTTATCGTCAAGGAGTTACTTTAAAGCTTGGTGAAGAAGGCATTTATGTGAATGGCCCTCAAACCTATGTTTACTCCTATACAATGAACACTCGAGATTTGCGTTTAGAAGGACGACAACGCTTTTATCTTAATTTCATTGGAAGTGAGTGGGAAGTCCCAACAGAGAAAGTCACTTTCAATGTGGAGTTTGAGAAAAGCATCATTGGATTAACGCCTCGCTTTTACGCTGGAATGTCCTCCAACAGTACTTCAGTGATACCTCAACTGACCATCACTTCCAATTCCATCAGTGGAACATTCAATCAATACCTTAATCCTTACGAAGCATTTACCATTGATATGGATTTACCACGTGGTTTCTTTGATTTTCCACCACGCATTGATTATACTTATATTTCCTTACTTTTAAGTGTCATTATCCTCATCTTTATGGTCATCGTTTTCCAAAAACACGGAAAAGATGATCCAGTCACTGAAGTGGTCGGATGGAATCCACCACAAGGATTATCCTCCGCCATGGTAGGTTATGTGTTTGATGGTTTTGTGGATACCAAGGATGTGTTATCTCTCATCATCTATTGGGCAAGCCAAGGGTACATGACTATTGAAGAAATCGATAAAAAGACTGTCCGTTTCACTAAATTAAGAGAACTTGATCAAGGAATCAAAGCTGAGTTAATGCTGTTTAATGATTTGTTTAGAAATCGTGATACAGTCACCACAACAGAACTTAAACACAATTTCTACAACTCCATCACCGCAGCACAAAGCAACATCACCGCTTACTTCAAACATCATCCTAAGATGAGAATCTATTCAAAAGAATCTGTCTTCTACCAAGGATTGTTTGTCTTATTGTGTTCTATTCCTATTGCACTTAACTTACTGATTAGCGTGTATCAAACCACTCTCTCATTTGAAGCTTTTATCTTTGGTGGTATGTTTCTAGTGATTGGCATTATACTGCATGGCATCAATGTCGCAGTTGCTCGAAGAACACCAAGCTTTAAAACAAGCCGTAAACTCTTCACTTC